>WNFL01185888.1_pt6 | contig 40098 bp, 37 predicted proteins | sample 5400361 | NCBI WGS metagenome assembly WNFL01 (sample SAMN13153351, study PRJNA577476) | soil metagenome | isolation source: 40 cm soil on Douglas fir-dominated hillslope | place: USA:California | collected 2013-09-17 | reverse complement strand
GGCTGAGTTGGATCAAGATCAGAAGTTTGTCTTCGATAAAGTCTACGATCTATCAACGCTAGAACCGACCGTGGCGATGCACCCCAATCCGGGCAACCGCGCTTTGGCCAAGGAATTGGAAAAGGTTTCGCTCGATCGAGCGTACATTGGTTCATGCACCGGAGGCAAAACGAGCGATTTCGTTGCTTTCGCGGAAGTGGTGCGCGGCAAAAGGGTGCGGATTGAGACCTACGGGGTGCCTGCTACCTCCGATGTGGTGTCTGAGCTGAAAAATACGAAATGGGAAGATCAATCAGTGTGGGAGGTATTGGTTGATGCTGGTGTCATGATGACGGAGAACGCTTCTTGTGCGGCCTGTCTCGGGGGTCCATCAGACACTTTTGGACGATTGAATGCGCCGTTGACTTGCATCAGCGCCACCAATCGCAATTTCCCTGGCAGAATGGGGAGTAAGGAGTCGAAGGTTTACCTCGCGAGTCCTTATACCGTGGCTGCCTCGGCGTTGACCGGACATGTTACCGATCCACGTGAATTTTTGAGTTAGATTCCGCGCCTGATTATATGGCTGAACGATTGACCTCCTCAATATTCGTGGTCGGCGATAACATCGACACGGATCAAATCATTCCGGCGCATTTTCTGACGCTCGTACCGACTATACCGGACGAGTACGAAAAGCTCGGTTCTCACTCGATGGCCGGCTTGCCGGATGAACTGTACCCGACACGGTTCATACGGGAAAACGAAATGAAGACGGCTTATCGCATAATCATTGCCGGCAAAAACTTTGGCTGCGGAAGCTCTCGAGAACATGCACCGATTGCGTTGGGAGCGGCTGGTGTGGAAGTAGTGGTAGCCGAATCGTATGCCCGGATTTTCTTTCGGAACAGCGTCGCGACCGGGGAGTTATACCCATACGAATCGGCTCAGCGTCTGATCGATCGATGCCAGACCGGAGACACGGCGACAATCGACTTCGGTAGTGATACGCTGGAACTGAATGGAGAAGTTTACGCGCTCAAACCGATGGGAGATGTGCGTCCGGTCATCGAAGCGGGCGGCCTTTTCAACTACGCGCGGAAAACTGGGATGATAGCGAGCTAGCGGAATCGCTCCCGGACGGGACGATCGACGAGTGCTGGCAATCGCTGAGCCGCGTGCAAGACCAAAAGCCGAGCGTTTCTATCGTCCCTTCCGGGGCTGGACGCATTTCTCTCTCGGTTCCCGGCACTTTGTACCGGGCTTCTACTTTTATAGTGTCCCTCCGGGACGGCCTATAGGCCCACTTGCCCGTACGCCGACACGCCGCTTACGGATGTGTTTTTCCCAGCACTTCGTACTGGGCTTCTATTATCAATGTCCCTTTGGGGCCAAGACCTCTTCGCATACTACTAAGCCTTATGTTGACGCGCATGCGGGTCCACGGGACACTGCTTACCCGTCAAACGCTAGCGCACGGGATCGACGGAACGTCCCCTTCTTCTCCGAATGAAATTTTCTGTCATCACCCCCTGTCTCAACCGCGTAGAACTTATTACTGCCACGATCCAAAGCGTGACCGCCCAGGATTATCCAGATTTTGAGCATTGGATAATTGATGGCGGATCGACCGATGGCACGCTGGAGTTGTTGAAGGGCTATCAGCATCTCAAGGTCGTCTCCGAACCGGACCGCGGAGTTTATGATGCGATCAATAAAGGGATTCGATTGGCGACCGGTGAAATTATCATCCTCTTAAATTCGGACGACTTATTAGTGGCCGGAGCGCTTTCACTCAGCGCTGAAATATTCCGAAACGCAGTTGGAACGATGATCGTTTCGGCCGGATGCCAGATTTTCCGGTGCGCTTCCGACGGAACTGAAGTCGAGATGCATCGATACGATAACCCTCGCCGCAACGTGTTGTCGCTGCAGAATGTAACGATAGGAACGCCAAACATTAACGCGCGCTTCTTTCGCCGAAAGGTATTCGATCAAATTGGTTATTTTGATCCTGCTTATCCGATCGCTGCCGATCGTGACTTTCTCATTCGAGCCGCGGTGCGCGGGCTACCGGATGCGCCGCTTCCGAAGGTACTTTATCGATACCGTTGGCATGCCGGTTCTTTGACGATGAACGCTGGTAGCGACAGTTTGCTTGCCGGAATGCACGATGGCCACCAGATTATCGCGCGATCGATCCAAAATCTTCCCCTCAGCCGTGAACAGATCGAATGCCTTAATCAATGGGATCGCGAGTGTCAGTCAACCGAGGTGATGATTTATAGTGTGCAGGGTCGGTTTCCCGAGGCTCTCTCAACCTGGATCGAAGGATTGCGGCGAGATCCGCGGTTTTTGTTCACGTTTATTCGCCTCGGGCTGCTAGCCATCGGGCGTCGACTTCGGACTTGGTGGCGTCTAAGGAAGTAACCAATGGAGCGACGCATTCGGGTTCTTCATCTGATCGATAATCTAGGTCTGGGCGGAGCGCAGACGGTCTTATTTAACTGCCTTACTTATGCCGATCCAAAATACGAAATAATCCTAGCGAGTTTGCATGGCAATCGAAAGGCCCTCTTTTGGGAAAGAGCGCACGCTTCAGGTTTTCCCGTGGTTGCGCTTTCTCCTTATCGCTGGTTACCGGTGTACTTGGTAACTTTACCCTTACTGCTTTGGCGGAACCGCTTTGATGTCGTTCAATGCCATCTACTCGCATCGAATTGGCTCGGTAAGCCACTGGCGAAGCTGTTCCGCGTCCCGCTAGTAATCTCGCACGACCATAGCCACGAATTCCGATTTGCTTGGCCAATGGTTCTGGAGTTGGACCGGTGGGCAAACGGCTTCGCCGACCGAATTTTTGTGATTTCCCAATCTTTGTTGGAAAGGTTACGAATGGCTGAACGGATTCCAGGGCGAAAACTAATTTACCTAAGGAATGGAGTTGGGACTGGGCCGCGTCATTCGCGAAAAACTGCGAACCAACCTAAGATAGTCGGAGCGGCCGGACGATTGGTCGATTGGAAGAATTTCGACCGATTTCTTCGTTTGGCGCAAGAGCTTGCGCTGGTCGACGACCGATATCACTTCTTGATCGCTGGCGACGGACCAGAGTTGGAGTCGTTGCAGAGACTAGCTGATCAGTTAAGAATCGCTGACAAGGTAGTATGGAGAGGAGCGTTGCCATCTTTGGTTCCATTTTTCGATGAGATTGATCTCTTCGTACTAACCTCTGACTGGGAAGAGCTTCCGATGGTCGTACTCGAAGCTTTCTCGGCCGAGGTTCCAACGGCTATCGTCTGCGTTAACCCGGCCCGACTCGCGAGGAATCGGGAAGCGCTTTGCTTGGATCCAAAAGCGGGCGAAGCCGTGTGGGCCTCGAAAATCGACGCTTTGTTAAACCAACCGGATCGGCTGGCAGAGATGGTGAGTCAGGCAAGGACTTTGGTTGATGGGGAGTTCTCTGCGCAGGCCCAAATCAAGGAGATGGAAAAAATTTACGAAGACGCGTTAGCGCACCAAGTCTGAGGTTCGTGTAGCAGCGCTAGTTGGTCTTGTGGAAGACAAACTCGATGCATCCAATTGGAGTGGTCGGCGGATGAAAACGGATCAAGTCAAACCCCAACTCGCTCAGATAACGAGTGACTTCGGCTTGGTCAGCATACTCATAAGGATGACCTCCAACCCAATCAACAACATCATGGTAAAAATCCATGCCTCGGTTTTTGCTCTTTGGATTTTTCCCGGTAACGATCCACTTGGCCAAGTAAATTACGGGATAGAACAGCCAAATCCACAGAGGCCGAACAAAAGCAGGGCTTCGGTTGTAAAGATACTTGATTCGCTTCCAGAGTCCGCTTGACCAGTGTGTCTGATAAATGGCTAAGACCAAATAACCCCCTTCAGCAACAAGTGCAGCCGAGTTGCGGATGGCTTGGAGCATGGATCCGGAGTGATGCAGCACGCCCCAGGAGTGAACAATATCGAACTGCCCGTTGTTAGAGAGACGGTGGGCTCGCAATTTTTGAATCGATTCCGGGTCGAGGATCGATCCCTGGAATCTGCTTATGCGTTCGTTGGCGATCTCCGGAAAAAAGGCTTTCCGGTTTTCCTCCAGCACATGCAGACAACGTGGATTGATATCGATCCCAAGGCAATGCGCACCGCCTGACGCAGCTGACAACAAGCTCAGCCCTTGACCAAATCCGATGTCGAGAAAAGAGCGGTTTTCCAGCGGAATTCCCTCGACCAATTTTTGAAAGTCCGCTTGCGCTTGGCGGACCTTTTCGAGATCGAGGGAATTTCTGGAAAAGTCTTCCCAGTTTTTACCAAAGTCGAAGTGAACAGGGGATCTCGAAGCGGAAGTCATTCTGCAGGGCCGGGCACAGTTTTCAGCATGATCCAGCAATCTTGGCTGTGTCAAATTTCCGGCGACATTCTCGACCGAGTTGGCTAAAGGAAACGGCGGTGACTAGCAATCGAATTGGCGCGCCGGCTAAGAGACATAGGTACTTGCTGCCGCTGTTCGGGGAGAGGTTAGCGATCATTTGTCGGGAGCCAGGTAAACATCGTTTCGTCGAAAAGTACCGCTGTACCGGTAATGCTGCCGGATGTAGGCCATCGTGGTCGCTGCCCAAACACTGAAGCGCGATGCGTTCACCACATTCATCGGATCGTCGTTCACCAGAATCGCGGCCGGACGGTATCTTTCGATGTCGGCAATGGCTCTCGCGTCGAAGTCGGCGGGACGACTCGCGTTGTCGACGTAGAGATTATACAGGTAGGAGGGTCGATTGGTCATGAAGTTGACTGTCGGCGCGTAGGGAAAGCAGATCACGTTGTCATTTCGATTTGAGTGCGCTTTTATCGCCTCGTAAAGTTGCCGCGTCTCTTCCGCGTCCGTTGGCGGAAGAAGCGCGATCACTCCGTTGTCACCTTTAAACCAGACTTCATCAGGCTTTTTTCGGCCGATCGATCCCATCCATGGAATGGCCAGTCCGTAGTCGCAGTAAAGATAGACGTGGAATACGCACAGAGCGATCCAAGCGATTAATAAGCGGCGTAATAAACGGCTGGCGGACCGAAATCGGTCCAAGGCAATTCCGCAGGCGCAGCCCACGGTTACAAGAAATACGCACATCATTTCACTGACATGCTGCGGATCCGGTCGGAAGAAGAAGTATTGCGGGAAAAGAGTAAAGGCGGAAGCCAGCGAGATCCCGAGCACCAACGCATGAATTTCAGTTCGATCCTCCTGTCGCGGGTCCAAGTTATGCCGGTCGAGGCTCCTGGTCGCAAGAGTCTTAATCCTGCTGAAAGCCAGCGCGAGCGTTGCACCGGCCATAATCAATCCAGCAACGAGAGGATAATAGATCAAGAAAACCAGGATCCGCGTTTTACCCCATCTACTAGTGAACATTTCCGTCCAACGCGGCAGCGGTCGATTGGAGCGATCGTTATTTTCCGTCGGCGCCGACGCTTCGGAAGACCGCTGGGCCAGGTGAGCAGTAGGTGTAGCTTGGGCGATAGAGGGTGTGGCTTTCGTCGCCGCCGGTTGCGGCAGAAGATGCGCTGCACGATTATCCAGATCCGCGATTTGACTGGTGTACTGGTTCCAAAAGGCATCGCCGAAACCGTGCGCTTGGGCGTAGTACCCAATCGGCAGATGCAAGGCAAAGAATGTGACCGGCAGCAGTAGCGCCGCGGCGAGTAAGGCCCGCAGACGCTCCGGGCGAGGTTCGGGTCCAAGCACCGCATAGGCCAGAGCTGCACCGATCAGCACGACGGAAAAAAAGAGGCCGAGGTCGATCCGAACCAGGAACGTAGTTGCTACGAGCAGCGCCGCGACTACTATCCAGGCCATTCGCGCACGTTGACTGCGGTGTGGCAGAGCAAACGCTTCCAGGATAACCATGAGATCGGCCACTCCAAAGAAGGGAAGATAATTCCGGAACTGTATGCCTGGTATCAGCAGCAGAATCACTGCGATCGTTAAACTGAGAAGAGGTCGGCGCGTTGCTCGCAGCAGCGTCCGGTATGCCAAGAGCGCCATGAGCGCGGACAGAGCGAAGAAGAATAGTCGGACCAGCGTGAAGTTTGGGCCGAAAATTCGAAACAACCAGACAATCGGATAAAACCAGAGCAGGTTGTAGCCGAGAAAAGTATCGACAAACGGTCTGGATCCATGGCGGATGCGGTCTGCTACTACCGCGATCGTGCCGCCTTCTCCATTCAAATCCAGTCCGGAGAACGCGTAAGAGCCGTAATAGACAAGCGCAAAAATAAATAGTACGACGGGAAACCAGGGTGCAATGCGAGCAACCACTGCATCGGGTTTGAGATTGGCCGTTTTTGCTTCAACCATTTTTGACGTCAGTAAACGCGGCCGTATCTAGGCGCGTGGCGCGAACCGCGAACGGTGAGCGGCGCACAGTCAAACGACACCATTATCGTGCGAGACGGCACGTTAGTCGGGCTGCTCCCGCGGAATCTTCCGGACGTTTTGCCGATTCTGTAGGATGGTTTTCGCAGCCAATACGCCGCCAAAGTAAGTGAGCGGATAGATCATGCAGTCGCGACCGATCAAAGTACCGGGATTAATGGCTGCATTGCAGCCGATCTCCACGCGATCACCGATTATCGCGCCGAATTTACGAAGACCGGTGGCAATGATGGTTCCTTCATGACGTACCGAGATTTCCTGATGATCCAGGCGGAAATTGGAAAGAATTACTCCAGCACCAAGATGAGCGCGGTGTCCGAGGATGGAATCGCCGACGTAACTGAAATGGGGAATCTGGGCGTTGTTGAAGATCACGCAATTCTTGAACTCGCAAGAGTTTCCCAAAACCACTCCGTCCCCAACGATGACGTTTTCTCGGATGTAACAGCCGGGCCGGATTTGGCATCTTTCACCGATCCAGGCGGGTCCTTTAATCGCGGCGCCCGCTTCAACCACCGTACCTTTTCCGATAAACACCGCATCGCTAATGAATGAAGTTCCCAGACGCGATCCGAAAAAGCCCGGAGTTAATTTGGCCTTGAGGTACTCACCGATTTTTTTCAGCGGGTCCCAGGCGTGGACCGCTTCGTCGAACAACGCTGAGTGAGCGCATTCCTGCAGATCGAGATACTCGCTTGGCGAGAACATACGTTGTTTTAGGTTACGGCACTTTCTTGGTCAATTTCTGACCATCTTTAGTGTCCTTCACAATCCAACCGAGATCCTCGATCTGCTTGCGAATAGCATCACTTGAAGACCAATCTTTGGCGGCTCGAGCGGCCGCGCGTTTCTCACGCAACGCGAGAACTCCCGCGCTGACGTTCTCTTCTTCGCTTTGCAGTTGAAGGACCTGATTGATTTCCTCCCACCACCGAAGAAGAGCCGACGCTTCTCCCGCCGCCAGCTTTTCATTGTCCATGGCGCGATTGGTGGCGCGAATTTGCTCGAAGAGTTCGGCCAGCGCCGCCGAGATATTGAGATCGTCGTCGAGTGCGGCAAAGAATCGGTCGGATTGCGCAGGTTCGTAGTGCTGATCAGCTTGGCTGTTTCCGGCGAGCTCGCGTAGGCGCCCAATCCATTCATCGATGCGGAGAAGCGATTGGCGCGCCTCGTTCATCCCGTCGAAAGTGAAATTTAACTGCAGCCGATAATTCACCCGGATTAGAGCGTAACGTACTTCCCGTCCGGTGAACCCCTTATTGAGTAGATCGCGCAATGTGTAAAAGTTCCCTAACGATTTGGACATTTTCTGTCCCTCAACCAACAGGTGTGCGCTGTGTAACCAGTAGCGAACGAATTGCTGTCCGGTGCAAGACTCCGATTGAGCAATCTCTGCTTCATGGTGAGGGAATATGTTATCAACTCCGCCACAATGAATATCGATTTCGGGGCCCAGCAGACGAGTTGCCATCGCGCTGCACTCTATGTGCCAGCCGGGCCGGCCGCGGCCCCAAGGACTCTCCCAGCCGACGTCACCATCTTCTTCATCCCACGCTTTCCAGAGCGCGAAATCGCCGATGCTCTCTTTCTCGTACTCATCGCTCCGAACTCGCCCGGAGGGTCTGAGTTCTTCCAGATTTAGGTGCGCAAGGTGGCCGTAATCCGCAAAGCGATTGATGCGAAAATAGATAGAACGATCCTCCGCCTGGTACGCGTAGTCGCGTTCGAGAAGTTCCCCAATCATCTCGATCATCTTGGCGATATTGACCGGTTCGGTAGCAGCTGGATAGGCGGTAGCCGGTTTGATGCGCAAAGTCGATACATCGTCATGAAACGCCCGGATGAAGCGCGCAGTAAATTTTGGAAGCGGTTCGCCGGCCGCTCGGCTGTCTCGAATGGTTTTGTCATCGACGTCCGTCAGATTCATCACACGATAGACTTGAAAGCCGCGCGCCTCCAGATGGCGTTGCAACAGGTCTTCGAACAGAAACGTTCGGAGATTGCCGATGTGCGCGTACGAATAGACGGTCGGTCCGCAGCTGTACATCTTCACGTCTTTTCCGGCTGGATTGATTGGCCGGAATGGTTCAATCGAGCGTGAGTAGGTGTTATAGAACTGAATCATGCAGGTTTCGCGTTTGGCGTTCGCGGCTATTTACTGCGGTCGTATTCGTGCTTTGTGATTCGCGGTCTTTGGTCCGTGATTGGCGTTTATAGTCTTCGGATGATTACACGAGAGCACGGGGAGGGTTATCTGGAAACCGAGGTTCGACTTTTTCGAGACTGACGACGGCCAACGCCGCGATACCTTCACCGCGACCAACAAAACCGAGACCTTCGCTGGTTGTTGCCTTAATTCCGACGCGTTCTACCGGAATTCCCAGGGTCGCTGAAAGTCGAGCGCGCATCGCGGAGATATACGGAGATAATTTCGGTGCTTCGGCGATAACTGAGCAATCGATGTTCACGATCGCGAGCTGCTTGGCCATGAGAATCAGTTGTACACGTTTCAAAATTTCTTGGCTATCGATGCCTTTGATCGAGGGATCGGAATTCGGAAAGTGGTGACCGATATCTCGGTCGCCAGCGGCGCCGAGCAGAGCATCCGAAATCGCGTGGGTTATCACATCGGCATCAGAGTGCCCGTCGAGCCCATGCGAGTGTGCGGCGCCCATGTACTAGGCGATGCACATCGTAGCCAATTCCGCTGAGAAACATGGTCAAGATTCCGGTATTTGCAGGTCCAGGTGACCGTTCGAAGCGATCACCGACAATTTATTTTCTTCGATCGGGCTCGGTCCTACTAGCATTTTACCGCCGGCTGCCTCCACTAGCAGCCAGCCGGCTGCGATATCCCAAAGATTGACGCTGCTCTCGATGTAGGCGTCGAATCGGCCGGTGGCGATGTAGGCCAGATCTAACGCTGCACTGCCCATCATCCGACATTTTCGAGCTCGGCGGATCAGCGCATTAAAAGTCTTCAACCCTGCCTCAATGGCGCGAGCACTCTTGGATAAACCGACTGAGACCACACTCTCGCTCAAAGATTTTCGAGAACTTACGCTGATCGGCCGATCGTTCAAGAAAGCCGGTTCACCTCGCGACACGGACCAGAGCTCGTCTTTGATTGGATCGAAGATCACCCCAATGACTAGTTTATCCGTCTCACGAAGCGCGATTGAGATGCAAAAGTGAGGAATGCCGTAGAAGAAGTTTACCGTGCCGTCGATCGGATCGACGATCCAATGATGTTTGGCCTGCGCGCTGCCGATTGATCCTTCTTCGCCGATTACTGCGTGATCCGGGAATTGTTTCAGCAGCATTTTAGTGATGAGATCCTGAGCGCTGACATCGAGCGCGAGCTTTAGGTCGTGCGCCTCTTCCACATTGACCGTGAGCGATGTCCCAAGGTGGTGGCGGATCAATTCACCAGCCGCGCGCGCGGACTCAATAGCAGCGTTAAGGTAAGTGTTCATATTCTCTGGGAACTTCAGCGATCGTGGTGTGCGAAAACCAAATATCAGCAGACGTGCTGGCTTCGATCGTCTGCGATTTCAACCGGATGCAGTACCACAAAAAATGATCGCGACAAAATCAAGAGATGCGGTTTTAAAAAATGATAATGGTGGTTTAATGACGACGAATGGTTGTTCAAAAACGGTTTCTGCCGGCGCTGAAATTTTAATGTTGTTACAATTTCTGATTGACGCTGCGGCGAATGTTCGTTAGTCAAGCCAATTGTGATTTGTGTTTTATCCTCCGCAACTGCGGAATGAAAGGGGGGATAACTAATGCCAGCCAAGAAAGCTCCGGCGAAGAAGGCTACTAAAAAGGCGATCGTCAAAAAGGCTCCTGCGAAGAAAGTCGCGAAGAAGGCTCCTGCAAAGAAGAAGCCTGCCGCCAAGAAGGTCGTTAAATAATCCTTCCTCATTTAGTGTGAATAGGAGGAGATCAAATTATCTCCTCCTATTTTTTTCTTTTTTGCGGCCGCATTCGTCCGAAATGAAAATCGATTCGGTTACGCGTCCTTTCGATATTCCAAGGCCTTTGCCACAATTTGCTCTACCGGCCACAATCGACCGATGCCTTCGTAACCGCAGGCCAGCATTCCCTCTTCCGGACCGATAAAATCGGCCCCGCGACTGCGAAGGATCGCGACGTTGTTTTGCGTAGCGGGATGTAGCCACATTTTCCCATTCATCGCAGGCGCTATCAGCATCGGTGCTCGGGTTGCGAGTGCGATCGCGGTCAGAGCGTCAGCCGCCAGGCCGAGAGCAAACTTAGCGATAATGTCCGCCGTTGCCGGTGCGACCAGCAGTAAGTCCGCTCGATCCGCCAAGTCAATATGGCCGGGATGCCAGTCCGCGGTTTCCGCAAAGAGATCAGTGGTGACCGGATTGCGAGAGAGTGTCTGCAGGGTAAGTGGCGTGATGAACTGGGCGGCTCCTTTAGTCAAAACCACGTGAATGTTGCACGCTTCTTTTCGCAGTTTACTCGCAATATCGGCGGACCGGTAGGCCGCGATGGATGCAGTGACGCCGAGTACGATCGTCATAAGGCGGCTCCCGATTGTTTTGGCTTATTATTCAACGTTTTGAATTTGCTCCCGGACCTTTTCCAGTTCCGACTTAGTCTGCACGACGAGCTGAGAAATTTCTGCGTCATTGGCTTTCGCGCTCAGAGTATTGAGTTCCCGTCCGATCTCTTGGCAAAGAAATTCCAGTGTGCGTCCGATCGACTCCTCTTTCTCGAAAGTGTCCACCAGTTGGCCAAGATGCGAGTTCAGACGGGTAACTTCCTCTGAGAAATCGGAACGTTCGGAGAAGAATGCCACTTCCTTGACCAGCCGATCGTCATCCAACGGAATTTCAATTCCCGATTTTCGAATCCGCGCGTGCAGATTCGTCCGATAGCGTTCAGAGGCTCGCGGTTGCAACTTTTTGACCTTATGCAAACAGCTCCGCATCGCCTTGATTCTCTTCGTGAGATCGCGCTTGAGATTAGCTCCCTCCTTTGCGCGCATAGCTAGAAGCTGATCAAGTGCGGCTTGGAGTGCGGTCAAAATTGGTGTTCGCATCTTCGCGGTTAACTGCCTCGTTGCGGGTTGTTCAATGACTCCAGGCGACCGGAGCAGTGTATCGACGGTGATTTCTCCATTGAGGCGCAACTCAGATTGCAGCGCCTTGAATGCGGCGAGATACGATTTAGCGAGTTGCCGATTCAAGACCGGTTCCACTTCCGGCGAGGTGAATTCCAAATTGAAGTTAACGGTAATGCGTCCTCGGCTGATTGCTCGATCGACCAGCGAGCGAATTTCAGATTCCCATGCGGTAAGAGAGTCGGGCAGGTTAAGGATAACCTCGGCTTGCCGTTTATTGACGGCCTGAATTTCAACTACAACCGCAACGTCCTCAGCTGAAGCTTGCGCGCGGCCGTAGCCCGTCATGCTGTGCATGGCTTGGACCTAACGGTATGACAAATGACAGATGATAGATGACAAATCGGGCAAACGGCTGGCAACTTTGCCGGATGCACTTGCTTCGTTGCGACCCTACCTGCGCCGCTCACTTTCATTTCACCATCAATAGCCAAAGTCTGTTTCAAGGAGGCTGCTTTCGGCAAACCCGCTTTGCCTAACAGTCATCTGTCATTTGCCATTTGTCATCTGTCGTGCTGCGTACCAGCCGCATGGTATTTTTGGAGCGGGGTAACACTGATCCCTTTCGCTTGAATCGCTTTGATCGCCCGAATACTTGCCTCCGCTCCGCTGGTGGTCGTTAAAATCGGAATCCGTTGAGCGACCGCCAAGCTCCGAATCTGGATCTCATCTTTTCTGGGGACCTTTCCGCTTGGGGTGTTGATAATGAGATCGATTTGTCCGTTTTTCATCATGTCGAGCGCGTGGGGTCGCCCTTCGGCCAGTTTAAATAGACGCTTGACTGGGAGGTGGGCAGAAATCAGCGCCTGAGCAGTTCCACTGGTAGCGTACAATTTGAAGCCGAGACTGATGAGGTCTGCCGCCAGCCGAACCGTCTCCGGTTTGTCCCGATCCTTTACACTGACAAAAACATTCCCGCCGCTCGGCAACGGAGGCTGGGCGGCCATTTGAGATTTCGCGTAGGCCAGACCGAGATCATCCGCGATACCCATTACCTCGCCGGTCGATTTCATTTCCGGCCCCAGCATGATATCGATGCCGGGGAAACGGATAAACGGAAACACGGCTTCCTTAACTGAGAAGTGCTTTGGAACGATCTTCTCCGTGAAACCAAGTTCGCGCAGCGATTTTCCGGCCATGACCTTAGCAGCGAGCTTGGCCAGCGGTACACCCAGCGCCTTGCTGACGAACGGAACGGTCCGTGAAGCACGAGGGTTCACTTCGAGAACGTAAACTTCTTCGTCCTTCACCGCGAATTGGACGTTCATGAGCCCACGAACTGCGAGCTCCTTGGCCATTGCTTGAGTCGCAGTTTCGATCGTCGAGAGTACCTTCGCGGAAAGGGAAAAGGCTGGAAAGACGCAGGCGCTGTCGCCGCTGTGGATCCCGGCTTCTTCGATGTGTTGCATGACTCCCCCGATAACCACGATTTCGCCATCGGAGATGCAATCGACATCCACCTCGGTCGCGTCGTCCAGAAAGCGGTCGACCAGAACTGGGCGTTCCGGACTCGCTTCCACGGCGGTTCGAATGTAACGCCGGAGGTCTTCTTCGTCGTACACAATTTCCATTGCCCGACCACCGAGGACAAACGATGGGCGAACTAAAACCGGGTAACCGATCGATCGAGCTACTTTCACCGCTTCTCCTTCATCGGTAGCGGTGCCATTGGGCGGTTGATTCAGGCCGAGGCGCTGCAGCAGAGCGGAAAAATGCTTTCGGTCCTCTGCCATCTCGATACTTTGCGGCTGTGTACCGATGATATTGACGCCGTTAGCTTGTAAGGAAGCGGCGAGGTTCAACGGCGTTTGACCGCCAAATTGTACGATCGCCCCCCAGCACTTCTCCTGCTGATAGATACTTAGTACATCTTCAAGGGTTAGCGGCTCAAAATAGAGTTTGTCGCTGGTATCGTAGTCAGTCGAGACGGTTTCCGGATTCGAATTCACCATGACCGTCTCGAATCCTTCCTCTTTGAGCGCGAAGGAGGCGTGGACGCAGCAGTAATCAAATTCGATCCCTTGTCCGATGCGATTTGGTCCGCCGCCTAGAATCATCACTCGCCGGCGATCGCTCTCTCGAATCTCGTTCTCCTCTCCGTAAGTGGAGTAATAGTAAGGAGTGTAGGCTTCAAACTCAGCGGCACAGGTATCGACGAGCCGGTAGGTCGGCAATATCGATTCTGTGTGCCGCTCATGCCGCACATCCTCTTCGCTGCGGCCACTCAAATTCGCGATCTGTCGATCGGAAAAACCGAGCCGTTTGGCTGCGCGCAAAGAAAGCGTCTTCGACCGAATATCGGATTCGGCAGCTACCAAAGTTCGAAGATTCTCCAGAAACCAGGGATCGATGCCGGTAAGCTCCTGAATGCGCGCAATGCTAAAGCCGGCGAGCAGGGCGTAACGGATGAAAAAGATTCTGTCCCACGAAGGATTCACCAGCTTACGTTCGATCTCTTCGACGTTCCAAGCGCCATTCTCCAATCTCGGCTCGCGATCTTTGCCGTCAGCGCCAAATCCGAATCTTCCAATTTCCAGAGACCGAATCGCTTTCTGAAATGCTTCTTTAAACGTTCGACCGATCGCCATCGCCTCGCCAACGCTCTTCATCTGAGTCGTTAACGTGGGATCGGCTTGCGGGAATTTTTCGAACGTGAAACGAGGGATCTTGACGACGCAATAATCGATCACCGGTTCAAAGCTGGCCGGAGTTTCGCGGGTGATATCGTTGCGGATTTCATCCAGCGTATAACCGACGGCGAGCTTGGCCGCGATCTTAGCGATAGGAAACCCGGTGGCCTTGGATGCGAGAGCGGAAGAGCGGGAAACCCGCGGGTTCATTTCAATCACGACCATTCGTCCGTTTTCTGGATTCACGGCAAACTGTATATTCGAACCTCCAGTCTCGACGCCGATTTCGCGGATTACCGCAAAGGAAGCGTCTCGCATCAACTGGTACTCGCGATCAGTCAGCGTCTGCGTTGGAGCCACCGTGATCGAATCCCCGGTGTGAATGCCCATCGGATCAAAATTCTCGATTGAGCAGATAACAACGCAATTGTCCGCCCGATCGCGCATCACTTCCATCTCGAATTCTTTCCAGCCAAGAAGTGACTCTTCAATCAGCACTTCTTTGACGGGCGACTGCTCTAGTCCACGATGGACGATCTCATCGAACTCCTCCCGATTGTAAGCGACACCGCCGCCGGCGCCACCCAGTGTAAACGCGGGACGAATGATGAGGGGGAAGGACCCGATCTGGCTGGCAACCGCCTGAGCGTCGACCTCGCTATGAGCGATTCCGGAGCGCGGCACATCAAGTCCGATGCGCTGCATAGCACTTTTGAAGAGCTGGCGATCTTCTCCCTTGGCAATAGCCGCAGCATTGGCACCGATCAGCTTGACCCCATACCGAGTGAGCGCTCCGCGCCGGTGTAACTCCATCGCGATGTTGAGTGCAGTTTGGCCGCCGAGGGTTGGCAAAAGCGCGTCCGGCCGTTCTTGGGCGATGATCAGCTCAACAACCTCGGGAGTAATCGGCTCAATGTAGGTACTAGCCGCAAACTCCGGATCAGTCATGATCGTGGCCGGATTGGAATTTACCAGGACGACCTCATACCCCTCTTCCTGCAGAGCTTTGCAGGCCTGGACTCCGGAATAGTCAAATTCGCAGCCTTGCCCGATGACGATCGGCCCGGACCCGATCAGCAAGATTTTGTGAAAATCAGCGTTTTTAGGCATGAAGCTAGCGGCCACTTAGTAACCGAGCGGCACCTTAAATTGTGAGTCTAATGCGAAAAGGGCGATCCTTTTAGAGGGGCGGCTGAAATTTTGCTTCGCGAATAAAAGTAAATCGTTTCTTCTCCGCGAAGCGGAGTTGCCAGTCCGCCTCGGGGATCAACCAGGCGAGAAGCTCGGCCGATCGATCGTCAAGCTACCCTCCTAACTACCTTCAAACCCGATCCGGCAGCTGCCGGACTAGAGCCTTTCCTCGAGATCAACGATCCGGCTGAGGGCATCCACAAAATCTCGGAAACCGCTGGCCGGCAACATAATTGTATCGCGTCTCCCACTCACATCCTCGGTGATCTTAAGAAAACGCCCACGTTGATTCTCTTTCAGGTCGAGAAAGAAAACTTTTCGATCCACCTGAATTTTTTCGGAGGCGAGAGGATCATCCGATCTGTGGGATGTATTACTGTTAATCATAGCCTTCTATAACCTTTTGGCGCTGCGAGGCAGCGCCACCTTCTTTTATCCGATCCCTTTAGACGAGACCTTCATGGACTTCTCAAAATTCGATTCATTCGATATGGGGACGTCGCGCGGGAAAATTCTGAAAGTAGAGGCTAATTTGGTGAATTTGCAAGCAGCCTGTCGGGTTTAAATCGTTGAGTAGAAAAAATCTTTTGGGGTGATGCAGCGAATTTCAGCGCCCATTGTTTAGGCCAGCCATTTTGTTACTATAACCACTAACTACTATGTCGCCCGATTTTTAAGCCGGCGGGCTCCTTCGCTCTGCGCGCTATAGCAGCGCGCCCACTTATGGGAACAGGGCCGCCCCAAAGCGAAACGACGGCGGGCTGTTAAGCTAGTCCTACCGCTGTTCGGACTTTTTCGAGCGTTTTCTTCGCGACATCGGTGGCGCGAAGCGCTCCCGCTCGAAGGACCTCGTCCACATAATTCAAGTCGGCTTCCAATTCGGCACGTCTCGCCCGCATCGGAGCGAACGCATTCCAGATGACTTCGAATAGCTGCTTTTTGAATTCTCCATAGCCAGTTCCACCAGCTCGAAAAGCATCCTCCATTGAAGCAATCTGTTCAGGTGCGGCGAAAAGTCGATAGAGTTGAAGAATGGTCGAATTCGTCAGATTTTTGGGCGCTTCTACGGGAGTCGAGTCGGTCACGATGCTCATTACTTTCTTTCGGATGAGTTTTTCCGGACCGAAGATTTCGATAGTATTGTCGTAGCTCTTGCTCATCTTTTGCCCGTCGAGGCCGACTACGGTTGCTACTTCTTCGCGGATCAGCGGCTCCGGCACTTTTAACGTAGAACCATATGCTTCATTAAATTTGATCGCGATGTCACGAGTGATCTCGAGATGCTGTTTCTGATCCTTTCCGACCGGCACAACGTCGGCAGAGTAAAGAAGGATATCGGCGGCCATTAGGACTGGATAGGCGAAGAGCCCGTGGGAAGATGGAATACCGCGGGCGGTTTTGTCTTTGTAGGAGTGGGATCGTTCCAACAGGCTCATTGGGGTCACCGTGCTCAAAATCCAGGTCAGTTCGGTTACCAATGGCACGTCTGACTGACGAAAGAAGCAGGACCGGTCGGGATCCAATCCGCAAGCCAGGAAATCGAGCGCCACGCCTCGGACATATTCACGGAGTGAAGCTGGATCCTGGAGCGAAGTCAGAGCGTGGTAATCTGCAATGAAATAGAAAGCTTCGCCCTGATTTTGCAGTTCTACCGCCGGCTTGAGCGCTCCAAAATAGTTGCCGATGTGAAGAGCTCCAGAGGGCTGAATACCAGTTAAATAACGGACCATGCGAAATCGATACTGAAGAAATAGCCAATAGCCACTGAAGAAATAGCCAATAGCCGAGCCGCCACTGGCTATTGGCTATTGGCTATTGGCTATCGGCTATCTCCTTCGTGCTGCCAGCTCTCCTGCAACGCTTTTTCCTGGTCCAGAAAGCTCTGCCAGAGTTCACGGTGCTTGGGTTCGTACCGTTGGTCTTGGAAATCTGCCATCTTTTGTCGTAGCGAAATGAGCTGCTCCAGGTGAGGGACCTCCTCCAAATAAACTTCTCGCAGAAAGCGAGCCGCCGCCGCGTCTCGTTCCCAAAGCACTCCAAAAGAATTCACAAAATCCGCGGCATATTGCAGGTCGCCTCTCTCATTGTGTTGCCAAATTTCCGGAGATGGCTCTGGTAGGTCCAGTAAGAGCGGGGCGAGATACAAATTTTGCACCATTCCGCGGCGATACCGGAACGCAGATCTTTTCTCTTCATCCGAATCGAAAAGAGCGAGGCCCCAGCCGAAATAAAATCCTGGATCTTCTAGGTCGTCGACGAATCTTTGCGCATACCAATCAAAAAACTCTCGCGCTGATTCGAGTTGGCCGGTCGAGAGCTGAAGCAGAGGCAATAGAAAACGAATTCCGGAGTGGTCGGTTGGATTTTCGAAGATTGTTTTCTCCCCGATGGCAATGGCCTGCGGCAGGTCCCCCTTTTGCCAAGCAGTGAGAATGCTTCCGTGCTGAGCGCGGACATAACAGCTCGATTGCCCAGGTTGATGAAAGGGAGCCGCGACGTCTGCCGCGGTAGAGAATTTTTCGGCGGCCGAATCAATGTTTCCCTCTTGCAGTTCGAGGTCGGCGAGTTCGACCAATGCCTCCGGAAGATCCTCGACCAACTCTAAAGCCTTCATGAGCAGGGCCCGCTTCTTCTCGGCCGATCGCACGTGCTTAACTGCTCGGACCAAGCCTTGGGCCAGAAATCCTGGACCTTGAGTCAACAGCAAATTCTGGGCGGAACTGGTAATCAGTCCGCTAATCTGGGCCTCGATGGGATCTTCTTCCTCTGCTTCAAGCGACTCCTCTTGTTCAGTATCGACCAGATTGATCTCGCAATGGTACTCTCGAGACAAGCTTTGCCAGATCGACTCATCCCATTCTTCGAAGTCGGGAATTTGCAGCTCATCCGGAACACCCTTTTCTTGAAAAAGCCGATGCAGCAGAAGCTCTGCTCGCCGCTGATCCGTTTCCCGCACAAATTCATGACCAATCAGCATCGCGCTGTAGCGATGAACAACGTAGAGGCAGGTCGGCAGCATCACCAGCGAGCCAAATTGGATCGGCACATTGAGGTCGAACCAATTAAAACTCCAGATTTCCTTGGTCGCGCGTAGCGGCTGGATCATAAAAGTTGCGAGTTACGGGTTACAGGTTTGCAGCTGTGTGTTCCCAGGTAACTGTTCGCTGGTTCTCTGCTATTTGCTATCTGCTATTTGCTATTGGCTTGCCGCTCGCCAAGGTACCGACGGTGGAATCGTTCTACCACGCAATCGGTATCCTCTGTCGACGGTTGAATTTATCCATATAGAAGATCTCCCTATTGGCCGACCCAAATTCGTGCACCAGGCGGGTAACCTTTACGTCGAAGCAACAATACTCGGCGATTTCGATGACCCGTTTTTCGCGCCACCACTTGATCGCGTCGATACCATCCGCGGTTTTTCCGATGCCGAGTGTGGCCTGCGCAATATTATCTAATTTTGGCCGGCCACCTGAGTTCTTCTCCACTTCGACCAACAGATCGAGCGTGCGCAATTGATGAGGTAGATCGAGTATGGTGTATCCCATCAATACCTCGAAATCGAAATTCATGATATTGAAGCCAACGACCAGGTCTGCGCGGAGTAGCTGATTGACCAAATCGTTGACCCGTTGCTCGGAATATATTTGGTATTGGCGCAATCTGGTGCTGTAGGTTACGCCGACCGACATGCCCATATCTCGTTTCTTGTTCCAACCGCCGGCGTCGTTGGCGGTGCGCTGGGTTTCGAGATCGAAGTAGATAATGTCCATAGGAAGCGGGTTACCTGATGTGCTCCGGACTCAGGAAAGCCGGCCAACCTCTACCCTTGCAAGCAGGCATTATTCAAGTCCTCAGCCCGTCAAATCTTCCTGAGTCCGAAGCGCATCAGGTAACCCGCTTCCTTAGTCAAAACTGCCGGCATCAAACCGATAGAGATTTCCCAAACCCTTTATTCGGTATTCCTCAACGACCGAGCCGTTGGAAATAAAAACTTGCAAACCATCGGCGCCATTGGCTGTCCACTTGGTTTGAACAATGTTCTTGGTCTTGGTTACCTGCAGGAGCGGTAAACCGTCGCTGGTTGAAATCCAGGCTCCGGTTTCATCCGCGATTACACCCAAAGAAAGGCTCTCAGGTGCTGCGTTCTCCAAGGGATTTTCCGCCAACTGGATTGAAACGGTTGGAGATTCGATTTTCTCCTGCACTGGAACGACCTGCCCATCCTTAACATCGAAATAGCGGAAAGGGGTCATTGAACGATCTAACCATTTTTGCCAAACCGATTGTTGAGCTTTTGAATTTTGGAAATGCAAGCCAATAATTCGCTCTCCAGGATTGAGATCTATGGTGAGCAGTAAGTCCTCGTCGTCCCGGGAACCGCACAGTTTGCGAACAGTCTGCAAATCTGGCGGTAAGTCCAACTCTTGAATGCGTTGTCCGGACAGATCCACTTGACGAAGGAGTCGCTTCGAGTCCACATCCAGCAAAAGCCAGATTGTGTCGCCTTTTCCTGCGCTCATATCTAATAGTTGTCCACTTTTTCCGGTCTCGATCGGCGAAAATTGGCGATCCTGAAACCTCCATATATTCCCGTTGCGGCTGGCCACCACCGCCGATGAATCGAGCTGAGCGCAAAACGCCAAATCCTCCTTGGGCGGCGTTATGCTTTGATCGGTGCCACCGCTAGAAGAATGCAGTTGATTGCTCGCGAGAACGATCCACTGGCCATGCCACTGATCGGCGTCGCGAAGATTGGAGTAGGGCTTTTCTCCGACCAAACTACGGGTCACTGGGTCCACTTGCACCAAGCGATCGTTGCAAATGGCGAGAATGTGCGATCCATCGAATTTGATGCTGGTAGTGTCCGTCGGTAAATCTGTCGTCCGATATTTGCCGTTTATGGCGTCAACCAGCAATTGTTTGCCAGTTTCACTTTCTGCGAACGCGCAGACCGATTTTCCGTTGAGGAATGCTGCGCTCAAAATCCGCTTTGCTGGCATGGTGAGACTTGGGTCGACCCAGTCATTCAAATGATAAGCCTGACCCGAGACATTCACGTCGCCCACCAGCACACCGCGGGCCGAATATTTGCCTGCGGGCGCCGGATCGCCCTTGGAATCTTTTCCGTCCCAATCGACGAAAAGTCCATTTAGTCCGGATTTGAAGCTATCAATCTCGGCAGCCCGCTTCAGCACCCGAACCAACTTCCCCCCGGCATCGTAGACACCCAGACTAATGACCCCCTCTTCCGGCGGCGGAATAAACATGAGTTGATGAGTCCCAGCCGACTCTTCTTCGGTCTGTTCACTGCGGGTAGCGCAGGGCAGCCCGATCAAGATGAAGGCGAAGACGCAAAGATCGAGTGATCTCCGATGACGAGCTTTTGTCCGGTCCATTCGATACAACGCAGGAACATCAGACATAGTATTTCCAATTCAGGTTGGGAAAGAGATTGTCGCGCGACTCGCAAAGAGTGAGAAATTCCTCATCGAGGATGTCGCCCCTAAGCAGATCATAAAGCCGCGTGAATCGCAGGATGTGATCCCGGGTTCGTTTGGTGGCGTAATCTTTGGCGGTACCGGTTTTCATCAAAAATGCCCAATCGCTCGCCTGGGCAAGTAGAAGTTCTCTGGCCATCTGGCGAAGCACTCTTTCTTTCCATTGGGCCGGCGCTTTGGCGACGGTCCGGGCGATCTCGGTCATTCGGCGAGCAGCCGCATGGAGATGAGGATAGATCCAGCCGTTCGACTGATCCAACCAGACCTCCCAGAAGCCTCTATTTCCCCAGCTGGAAGGGCTGGGAGAAATGACTTGTAGCGTGTCGTGTTTCTCCAAATACGCACTCGGCGTGGCGAGCTGGAAAACTTTTTGATCGTAAACGGCTTTTCGTATGACGAAGTTCAGAAAAATCGGTCCTTCGTACCACCAGTGACCGAACAGTTCGGCATCGAACGGAGTTAAAATGATCGGGTCAATGTTGGTCAAACCCAGCAGGTGCGAAAACTGTTGAACGCGCTTCGACACGAAATCTCCCGCGTGGTGATCAGCCGCTCCATGCGCCCAGCCGGGAACATAGAGCTCTTTGTACGGAGTGCGCCCGGTTATTCGATGGTATTTGATGCCCGTGAATTTCCGGTGCCCGTCTGCCGGCAAAAATGGCCGCAAATATTCAATATCGAGATCGTAACCGGCATCACGATAGAAGTCGCGATACGCCGGATCCCCGGGGTACCCTTCCTGCGCGCTCCAGACTTGTTTGCTCGATTCCCGGTCTCGGCCGAAAACCGCGGGACCGGCACCGGTAAAGCAAGGTGCGTAGATTGCGTATCGAGGGCGGGGATTTCCAAACATCAATCCGTGCGCATCCAGGACAAACCAGCGAATTTCCGCTTCGCGAAGGTACTCTTCCACTCCGGAGAAATAGGCACATTCCGGTAGCCAGATTCCTTGGGGGGCACGACCGAAGGATTGGCGATACTGGTCACAAGCGATTCGGATCTGCGCGCGAACCGCTTCTGGTTGGGAAGCGAGCAGTGGCAGGAAGCCATGGGTGGCTGCGCAAGTGATTATCTCGAGGAACCCGCCTTCCTGATAGCGACGAAACGCTCCAACCAAATCGCGCTTCAAACGGTCGACGTATATTTCCCGACATTCAAGAAATCGGGTGTGGTAGAGCCGAGCCAGGTGATTCAGCTCGGGGGTTCCTTGGGTGCGATCGATTTCCTTTTTGGCCAGCCCGACGGCTCGATCGAGATACTTCAAGTAGCGTTCGCGGAGCAGTTCGTCATCGAGCATCGCGCAAAGCGTCGGCGTCAATGACATGGTGATCTGGAAGGGCACACCATCGCGCACTAGACCCTCAAATACTTGCCAGAGAGGGACGTAGGTTTCGGTGATTGCTTCAAAAAGCCAATCTTCTTCGAGAAAGTCCGGGTACTCCGGGTGGCGAACAAAAGGCAGATGCGCGTGAAGGAGCAGAGAAAAGTATCCTTTGGGCATGAGACTGGTTTTCCGGGGGCAATTAGGGGACCGCGAGCGCTTTCGTCGAACTCTCTCGAATTAGGAACGGAGTCAACGTGAAAGAATGGGTTGTGCGTTGGTAGCGAGAACCCGGAGTTATTCACAAATGCTCATGGGAGAACTTGGGCGTCGTGATTTATGGTAATGGGGTGTTATTTATGGAAATTCAAAGGGTTTGTCATCTTTTTGCTTAATCTCAGAGGGGATGCCCGGCACAATCCCAAAAACAATTCACTAGTTATTCACAGATTGATAACGGTGAGGGAAATCGTTAGGCGACCGCACGCGCGCTGGTTTCAGCGCAGCCTGCGGAGGGACTGGAGGCCGGGGCGTAGGGGGATCAGGTGGAACCCATGAGACCCATGGGACTTCTAAGACCCATGAGAGCAATGAAACGCCAAACGCCGAACGCGAGAGCCCTAGACAAAGGCTAAAGAACCAAAATCGTGGCCCAGGACTTTGGAAGCGGGCGCCTTGAGCCACTGATTTAGGATCGTAGTGTAAACGGAACGAAAATCGACGTTGTAAATCAAATCCCCGGCGTCGAGCTGTTCAAGAGAAGGTGAGCGGCCGTAAATACCAGGTTTGATAGCGCCGCCGGAGATGAACATTGGTGCCGCGGTTCCGTGGTCGGTGCCTTTGCTCGCGTTTTCGGCGACGCGCCGCCCAAACTCGCTGAAGGTAATGGTCATTACCCGATCGAAGATCCCTTTCGATTTCAAATCCTGGCAAAATGCAGAGACGGCATTCGCGAGGTCGCCGAGTAACCGATTGTGGCTGTTTTCTTGGGCGTTGTGGGTATCATAACCGCCCTGGCTGGCGTAATAGACCCGCGTCGGCAGCCCACCGGCAATCAAGCGGGAAATCAGCGAGAGCGAGTTACCAAGTTGCGTCTTAGGGTAGGTCGCTTCCGGTTTCACCCGACGCAGGACTTCGGCGATCTTATCGGTCCCGATTTGGGCGTCTAGCGCTGTCCTCTGCAAGTATTCGATCGCGGTCATACCTGAACCGTTTGGGCCGCTCAGTTCACCAATCGAAGCTCCGCTTACCGTATCGTGGTCGATGCCGTTAAGTTGATTAAAGAGCGCCTGCTCCGAGGCGTCCTTCTCCTTGGCGAAGCCCAGCCGCGACCCCGGGTTAAGAGTGATACCGGTTGGATTTTCTGACGTAAACGCTTGTGGCAGCTGGCCTCCAAGCGCGACGCCGGCCGTGGCTCCCTCACCGGAGCAGCAGTTATCAAAGTATCGGCCCAACCATCCGGTGCGGATGATCTTGCTAGAGTCTGAAGCCGTCTGCCAGATTTCGGTCGAGCGAAAATGAGATTGATTAGGATTTGGGTAACCGACACCCTGGAGCAGCGCCAGATGCCCCTCATCGAAGAGAGCCTTAAACGGTGCCAGGGCTGGATTAAAGCCGATGTGACCGTTTAAATTGATGACTTTGTCCTTGGCAATAGCGATAGTTGGACGAGCGCGATAGTAAGCATCATCGACATACGGCACGACCGCATTGAGGCCATCGTTGCCACCGGCCAGCTGTAGCACCACCAAAATGGGGTGATCTTTGCCCGTTGCCACCTGCAAAGAAGACTCTGCAGCTTCCGCGTTCAGCGCGGAGAACGTTCGCTCAATGAAGACGGGAACGGTCCAACTCAGGGCGGCGCCGAGTACGGAGGTGCGCAGGAAATCGCGCCTGGTTACGACATCAGGTTCTTGAGACATACGAATTAACTCACTTGGTAGTTGGGTGTGGTCATCATGAGCGTGACCAGGTCTCGGATCGACCCGTCATCGAGTGGCAACGTTTTGTTGGAAGCGACTTCGATGAAGTTCTTGAGGAGATCCGATTGCGGACTGGATTGAAAAATCTGGATATACAATTTTCCGAGCAATTGTTTTACGTCTTTCCGATCCTCATGGTTGACGTATTCTTCCACTGGCCATGGTGAGGTAAGTGACGGAAACGGTGTAGCTGCCGGCCCTGGACTACCGGCATCAAGATTTGCTGGCATAGAAGCTATAACGCTTTGCTCTGGTGTTCCCTGGTTCGGCGAGGTAGTAGATTTCTGCGGAAACCTGGGAAGGCCGACCTGTTCTGGCCTGATCCCATCGACGAGCGCACGCGCAATTTGGTAGCGGTAGGTTAGCGTTCCGGTGTTGATCCAACTCTTGCCGCCGTCCCATCCTTTTACATTAGGAGGGTAGAAAGGAACTTGCCCAAGCTGTCGATAAATATTTACCAAGGCTCGCCCTGTTGGCGTGTAAACGCCTAGTGAGCGGCGAGCCTGTACCAAATACTGGATCGGACTCTTAATGATCGCGCCCTTTGCGCGATCGCTGTAGAATTCTTCCGAACTGAAGATGGTGCGCAGAAGCGGCTTTATCTCGTAATGCGCTTGGCGGAATTTGGCCGCCAATGCGTCGACTAACGAAGCATCGGGATCGTCATACACAAAAAACTGCCAGACCTTGGCGACGATGAATTTGGCACATTGAGGCTGCTCCAAAATGATGTCGATGATTTGATCGCCGTTCCACGGACCGGCCATTTTCATAAATACTTTGATGGAAGGATCGAATTGATTAGGAACAAACCGGAATTGTTGATCGACCTGATTGATCCGATAACCGGTGAAAGCCTTCGCTGACTCCTTGATATCGTCCTCCGTGTAATTTCCTTCTCCTAGGGTGAATAATTCCATTAACTCGCGCGCGAAGTTCTCGTTTGGCCTCTCTTTTCGACTGCTGGCCAAGTCCAACCAGACCAGCATCGCCGGATCGCGGGAAACCGCCTTGGTCAGAGCGCCAAAGCTTCCCAACGCGTGGGTCCGTAGCGTCTGGTTCTGCAACCACATCTTGTAAGCCGGCCTCACTTTGGTGGCGCTCGTGGCGAAGTGGCCGTGCCAAAAAAGGGTCATCTTTTCCAGCAAAGGAGCGTTGGTATCAGTCATCCGTTGAGTCCACCACTGAACAAGCTCCTCCATCTGTGCACGGTTTGCCTGGTTAAAGGCTTGGCGCGCTTTAACTCTTTCTTCCGGTGTTGTGGATGAATGGATCTGCTCAACCAAATCCTTTAAACTATTTGGAGAAACCCAGGATGGAAGCGTCGGTTCGGTCGGAACCGAATTTAATAACTTTTCAATGCTAGGTTGTATTCCTCGATCAGCCAAATCCTGGATCTCGGCCTGCGATCCACCGAAACCAGCGCGAACCAGTAGATGACCGGCTGCGTCGTAGTCCCACTTGCTTGATGGTAAGGGGGTCAACATGGTAAATCGAAGCAGCTAAAGCTGAGATGGAAGGATTTTGTTTGGTCATCGGCACGGATTTGCACGCAAGCGGGTGCTACCCGACCTTGATCAAACATCATCGTTAAAAGTCCCATCTTCCTTAATGACGAGATGACGGGAGCTACGGTTTCAGCGAAAAGGTACGGCGATCATGCGTTTTATTAACCTCACGAGGCAGACGGAGATTGGGGCGAACTCATATTTACTTGAGATCGCTGGAAGGAAGATTGTTTTGGATGCTGGATTGCATCCGCGCAAGGTGGCGGAGGAAGCACTTCCGAATTACCGAAGTATTCCCGATGAGGCCGTGTCGAGTATTTTTGTTAGCCATGCTCATCAGGATCATATCGGATCTCTCCCGGTGCTGATGCGGCGGCAGCCACAGGCGCGCGTCTTCATGACCGAGGCAACCGCCAAGCTCAGCGAAATAATGTTACATAATTCCGTAAACGTTATGACTCGACAGCGAGAGGATTTAGGCTTGGCAACTTATCCACTCTTCACCCACCGAGAAACGGAACAAGCGACAGCGGTCTGGCACAAAGCGCAGGTCGGAAAGCGGTGGAGCATGGAAGGCGAGCGAGTACCCGATGATGCGAGCGGAGATAGCTTTGAATTTTTCGAAGCCGGTCACATTCTGGGTGCGGCCGGCATTCTGTTTCGCAGCGAAGGTAAACGAATCTTCTACACTGGCGACGTGAACTTTTCGGATCAAAGCCTGGTCCCCAAAGCCACTTTCCCGGAGGAACCTTTAGATGTTCTTATCATCGAAACTACGCGCGGCGACCGCGCTGCCGACCCTAAGTTTTCGCGACTGAAAGAAGAAGATAGATTTCTGGAAGCGATTCTCGCGGCTTTCGAACGCGGAGGATCGGTCTTGGTTCCGGTCTTTGCGCTGGGAAAAACGCAGGAGGTCCTCACTATGTTGCATCGATTTAGGATGAATGGTGCGCTGATTAACGCACCCATTTTTATCGGCGGACTCAGCACAAAAGTAACTATCGTTCACGACCAGCTGGCGGCCAGCACTCGGCGGCTTCATCCAGGTCTCCAGCTATTACCGACTGTAGCTCCCCAGGTTCTCAACGGACGAGAGGGCCCAGTCGCCAAAATCCAACCGAACGGAATCTATGTTCTTTCTAGCGGGATGATGACCGAAAAAACGCTATCGAATCGTTTGGCTGCCCGGTTTGTTGGAGATCGGAAGCAATCGATATTCTTTGTCGGATATGCTGATCCCGAGTCACCGGCCGGTCGCTTAAAAGCAGCCGCACGCGGCGAAGCGATTCAGCTGGACGAGGATTTGCCGAAGCAATCGATCGATTGTTTGATCGATGAGTTCAACTTCAGCGGACATGCTGCCCGGGAGTCTCTCCTACAGTATATCCAAAAAACAAAACCGAAGGTACTTATCCTGGTCCACGGAGATCCTCCGTCGGTGCAATGGTTTGTGGACGCAGTCGGCGCGAGTCTGCCGGGTACGCGTGTAATCGTGCCGAAGCCGGACTATTGTTACGACATAGAGTGAGGGGGAATTGCGGAACGCGGAATGTGGATTTCGGAATCAGCAACCGAAATTGAATGGCGCACTCAAGACGGGATTGAAATCTTCGCGTATTTCTCCACTGCCCGACGCGCGAAACGGGGCAAAAAGATGAGGGCGGCAATGGTAGCGACCACACTGAGAACGAGCAAAGTGATTTCACCAGCTCCTTTGTGAAAGTTGCCGCTAGCCAAAGCCTCCAGACCGGCCTTGCCCGCACTTCCGAGATGACAGAAAAGCACGATGCTGGGTAAGCTGCCGAGGATGGTGGTCCAAAGATAGGGTTGGAACCGTATACCGGTGAGGCCATAAAAGTAATTCGCCAGACCGAACGGGATTGGACATAGGCGCAGCAGGGCGACGACCTTCCAGCCCTCTTCTTCGATCGCCAAGTCGATCGCTCGAAACGTCGGGTTTCGTCGGAGCCGCTCGGCGATATCTTTTCGCAAAAAAGATCGCGAAAGGATAAAACCCAATGAGGCTCCCAGTCCGACGCCCAAAACAGCTCCAACTATTCCAAGGGCAAAGCCGAAGACAGCAGCGGTCGCGATGATGACCGGACTGGCCGGAAAAAAGAAAAGTGACGAAACGGCCAGGACTATGACGAAGATACCCAAGCCAATTAGCCCGAGATCACCAATCCAGTGGGAAAGACCTTCGAGGGTCGGAATGATCGGAAAATAGCAAGCGATTAACGCCAGGCCGAGTACAACGACCGCAGCAATGATTAGCTTGGCCCGAAAAGACGAAAACACGCTTGATGCTACGCCAAAGATCCCTCTCTGCCAATATCAGCAGAGAGTATCTTGCGGCGAGCGTTGGTTATTTAACGATGTGCGTATTCACCAAGCGGGTTAGCTCGAACATGTCGACCTCTTTCTTGCCGTTGAATACAGCTTCTAGTGCGGTGTCCGCTTTAATCTGCTTCTTGTGCTGCAGATTATGCTTCTTAATGTACTCCCAAAGTTTCTTGGTGAGTTCAGTTCTTGGCAGCGGGTGGGAGCCTACGATTTTCGCCAACGCTTCATCCGGTTGAACCGGTTTCATGAACGCGCTGTTTGTTTTACCTTCTTTCGACATAATTGTGGGATTAATACGGCCTAGAGGGAAATCAACCACAAATTACCTGTGCGAGCGAGGGGAAACAAGGTTCTTTTACCGACCCGAGAAGACTTCATTCGCTTCGGCGAGACTCTCTTGGCTGCCGATATCATACCACAGACCGTCGATTGGATAGGTGAAAATATCGATCCGCTTATGTAGCCACTGGACAAAACGACCGGGCTGATCGGGGTTATTGCCTTCCGCCAGATACGTCTTCAGCAATCGAAGTGCCTCCGGAGTGTAGTAATAGAGCGCAATTCCACAGAGTGTGCTTGAGGAGTGCGTTGGCTTCTCGATAAAGTCGGTCACGATTCCGGCGGGATTGGTGGTGAGCTGATTATATTTCTTTGCTTCCTCTAAGCTTTTTACGTCGTATACGCCGATCGTAGCCGGATGCTCCCGGGCGAAATCAGCAAAGTTGACCAAAGATTGGCTAAAAAGATTGTCGCCGGCCACGACCAACAGGTCTGAGCGGTAGAGATCTCTTTTTTCCAAGGCAAAGAAAATATCGCCGATCGCCCCACGTTTGTCGGCGTCAGATTGCGAGCCATCGTCCAGAACATCGAGCGGTGCCGCCTTGTTTCGCTGCTGATAGTCAGCCGTCCAATCGACGAACTGCTGTGCAAATCTGTGGTTCGTTACGATATAAACTGTTTTCAGATCCGTGATCGGCTGGAGGTGTTCCACTACTCTTTCAATCATGGGTTTGCCCGCCACTGGTAAGAGTGGCTTAGCCCGATTCAGCGTCAGCGGGTAGAGACGAGTGGCATAGCCAGCTGCCAGAATCAGCGCATTCATGATTTATCTCAGAGGCTAATCCCGCCGCAATGTAAAGGCCGAATCATCTGTAACCTGTGACCAAGCCCCTACGCCGCGCCGACCGCGAGTAACGTATCAGTTGTTCTTATACCACCAGGGTCGGTGCGGCGTAGGGGCTTGGTCACAGGTTACAGATGATTTTCAAATATCCCGATCAGCTCTTGAACCGTGGCCGCCAAACTAAACTTCTCGCGTGCTGTACTCAAACCGGAAGCGCCCAAGTTCTCTCGCTTTTTCGGGTCCAGGAGCAAAGTTCGGATGGCTGAGGCTAATGTATCTGGGGCTGGTTCGGGAATTAGAATGCCGTTTATTTGATCAGTAATAATTTCCGGGATACCGGCTAGGTTGGACGTAACGATAGGTAGACCGCTGGCCATCGCTTCGATCAAAACAGTCGGAAGGTTATCCTGGTCACCGGTTTCGTCTCGGCGGGCTGGGAAAGCAAAAATTTGGCTCTGCGCCAGCAATTCCACGATCTCAGTCTGGCTCTTCGGTCCGGCCAGTTCGACAATCCGATCGAGGCCACGCGCTGCAATCAGCTGGCGAAGCGGAAGATGCTCCGGCCCTCCCCCTATGATCGTGCACCGAAAATCCAGACCTTGGTTATTTAGAAGACTGCAAGCTTCAACCAGCTCCGCGTACCCTTTTTTTGGAATGAGGCGACCGACCGAAATAATGCGAACTGGTTGGGCTCCTGGTTCGGCTGGGACAAACTGCGCAAGATCAATTCCATTGTAAACGCGGTATATTTTATGAGCTGCGAATGGGAATCGGGATCTAAGGTAACCGACGCCGTAGTCGCTGACGGTGACCACAAATCGCGCTTCTGCCACCAAACTCTTGAGAGGCACTCTTTGATTGGGTTTCTCAACGAAAATATCGTTGGCGTGGCCGGTGAAGCTATAACTGATTCCAAAAAGCTTCTCAATCCACCACGCGGTTCGTGCCGCCATGCCTGCGAAATGGACATGCAGATGTTTGATTCCAGCTTTCTTCAGTCGATTCCCGAGGTAAATTGCCTCAAAAAAACGGTGTTTGTCTCGGCTATCTGCCTCTTTTTGCCAGTAATCGGAGAATCGCCTTGCTGCCCAACGGGTCGGGATTTTGAAAAACGGGCTGTTTGAATCCGGCAGATAATGGATCGCGACCTCATCCAGCGGAATATTTACGGGACGTTCGTCGTTCGGTCGACGAATGGAAAAAACCGGAACCCGATAATTTTGACGATAAAGTTCTGCGACCTCGCGCGCGCAAAACGTTTTCGTAAAAGCGGGAAACCTCTCAAAAAGGTAGGCTATTGTGCCGTTTCGCACGATTATCTTTATTCCTGGGACGAACGGAGCGCCAACCAGAATCCGAATTGGACGTGGGCGTCGAAAAGTAGGTGTCCGGAAAAGGGGATTTTTCTCAGGAGGAAATGCCTTGTGAAAAATTTCACAAATAACTTGCCAGGGGCGTTGGCCGTTGCTTTTATACCGAGTCCAACCCTCCGACCGCTGGCGCGATCGGTCCTGTGCTCCCCCCGGAGCCTGCGGACCTCTCTCCTCTCGTCTGAGGGCGTGACACCATTATGCAGGTCTGGACATTGATAGCCGCTGAAGCACTTTCCGTAAACGCGAACCCGCTTTCGCCGTTGGGCACCTGGTTTACGAACTCTTTCGTGTTCACGGTGATTGTGACCGGGCTGATAATCTGGGTGTCACGCTGGGCCACTCGAAATATGCAGCTAGTGCCCTCCGGCCCTCAAAATCTTTTCGAATTCGTTGTCGAAACCTTGTACAACACATTTGAGGGGATCGTAGGCCGGCACATGATCGCCAAGGTTTTCCCTCTGCTGGCTACCCTTTTTATTTTCATTCTTGCGGCCAATTGGATGGGGTTGTTTCCAGGCGTGGGAACTATCGGGTTTGGTAAACCTGGCCCGGGATTCCTTTCCTTGAGCGAGGTGGACACGCCGCTACTCAGACCCGCCAGTGCGGACCTGAATATGACGCTCGGAATGGCGCTCCTCTTTATGGGCTTGTGGTTAGTCTGGACAATTCAGGAAGTAGGGGTGATCGGCTTCCTCAAAGAACAGTTTGTTCCCAAGGGCGACGTATCCGGTTTTCTTCGGTATGCACTAATCCCCCTCTTTCTCTTCGTCGGGGTCATCGAGCTTATTTCGATCGCGATTCGACCGGTTTCGCTGTCTTTTCGGCTATTTGGCAATATTTACGCTGGCGAGACGCTGTTGCACACGATGCAGACGATCGGGTCGGGGTTGCCGTTCGGGCTGGGATTCCTTACTTCGGTGCTTTTTCCGCTTCCATTTTACTTTCTCGAACTGTTGGTCGGCCTGTTGCAGGCATTTGTCTTCGCGATGCTGTGTGCCGTTTATATTAAACTTTCCACCGGTTCGGAAGAAGGAGAACACGGGCATTAACCACTTTTCCGTCGAGACCATGCTACGCGTGGGCGGCGGGAACAAAAAGCAAAACCCATCGAGAACAAAGAAAGAGAGAAATTATGTTGGAAATTCTGCCTATGTTAGCCGCTGATACTGCGGCGGGACCAAGTTTTGGGCCAATGCTACCATTGGCCTTCGCCGGCCTGGGTGCAGGTATCGGCGTCGGTTTTTGTGGAGGGAAGGCGGCCGAAGCAGTCGGTCGCAACCCGGGCGCTTTTGGTAATATTCTGGTGATGGCGATTCTTGGAATGGCGCTTTCCGAGGCCATTGCAATTTATGGGTTGATCATTGCATTCACGAAGTAACCGCTGAATGGTAGAGGCTGCTGGTGGAGTCCCGCTCGCAGCCCCAACCCCCAAGAAAACCTTCCTCGATCTAAAGACTATGGACACAATCTCTCAGCAGTTTGGACTCTACTGGCCAAATTTCATCGCTCAGGTCATTCTATTTGTGATTGTGTACTTTGTCCTGCGCAAGTATGCGTTCAGGCCTATTGTGACAATGCTGGAAGAAAGGCGCCGCCGGATCGAGGAAGGCCAGCTCAACGCCGAGCGGATCAAGAAGCAGTTGGCGGAAGCACAGGCGAAATACGAGGAGATTTTGGCTCGGGCTAACGCTGAATCGCAAAGACTGATCGAGGAGGTTCGGCAAAGCGGTGACCGCCTCGCCGAACAAAAACGGCAGCAAGCGATTGCGGAAGCGGAACAGATTATGACCAAGGCCCGCGAATCGATCGAGCAAGAGCGTGAGCGGACAATGGTGGAGTTAAAGCGCGATTTTGGACGACTCGTCGTTGAGGTGACCGAAAAGGTGACCAAAAAAGCTCTTACTCCGGAAGATCAGCAACGAATTAATGAGGAGGCGCTTCGCGACCTAGCGGCGTGAACGAGAAAAAGCAATGAGAACGTCTCGAGAAGCAGGCCGGACGTCTCGGCAAATGCTCAAACTGAGTTTAACCGACGGAAAATTAGATCAGCAGAAAGTATCGCGAATGGTTCAAACAGTCTTATCGGAAAAACCTCGGCACTATGCTGAGGTGCTGAAGAGTTATCAACGACTCGTGCGTTTAGAAGTGGAGCGCCGGCACGTCGTGGTCGAGAGTGCGATCGCTTTGAATTCCCAAGTCAAGGATCAAGTCTTGACCAGATTAAAGGCACGTTACGGAGACGATTTGACCACAGAGTTCCGCACGAACGCCATTCTGCTCGGTGGTTTACGGATCAAAGTGGGCGACGATGTTTGGGATGGGTCGGTTCGGCACCGGCTAAATGCTCTCCAGGAGCAGCTCTAGACGCTAAAATATGAACACTATTCTCGAAGAGTTGGAAACCGCGATATCCGGGCTAAAGACGGAAACGACTCGGTCGAACGTTGGCATAGTTCGCGAGGTAGGGGACGGGGTTTGCAAGATTGAGGGTTTGAGCGATGTCATGCTCAATGAAATGATTGAGTTTACCGGCGGTACCTACGGATTGGCGTTGAACCTGGAGGAAACCGAAGTGGGCGCCATTCTGCTTGGAGATTACACCGAAATTACCGAGGGTACGGAAGTCCGGACGACTGGTCGAATATTATCGGTACCGGTCGGGAAAGGATTACTCGGCAGAGTGGTGAACGCGCTGGGGCAGCCGATCGATGGCAAAGGTCCGATCCGTTCAGAGACAACTTATCCGCTCGAGAAGATTGCGCCGGGAATCGTCAAGCGGCGCCCGGTCGGTGTTCCGGTACAGACCGGCATTCTTCCGATCGATGCGATGATTCCGATTGGCCGTGGGCAACGCGAACTGATCATTGGCGACCGCGCGACCGGAAAAACGACGGTCGCGTTGGACACGATCATCAGCCAGGCTCGGCTTAACCGTGCAGCGGAAGAAGGCAAAGCGAAGTATCACGCGCCACTCTACTGCATTTACGTAGGAATCGGGCAGAAGAACATGAACATTGCTCGTGCGGTTGAGGTTCTCGATAAAACCGGAGCACTTCCGTACACAATTGTAGTCTCGGCGGCTGCGTCTGACTCCGCTACGGACCAATATCTGGCTCCGTATGCGGGAGCCGCGATGGGAGAGTGGTTCATGGATCATGGAATGGATGCATTAATCGTTTTTGACGATCTATCCAAGCATGCCGCCGCCTATCGTCAGGTTTCGCTGGTTTTAAAGCGGCCTTCTGGACGTGAGGCTTATCCGGGTGATGTGTTCTATCTGCATTCACGATTGCTCGAACGCAGCGCCCGATTGAGCGAAAAGGCCGGAGGCGGCTCTCTGACCGCCTTGCCGATTATCGAGACTCAGGCGGGTGATGTTTCCGCCTACATTCCGACGAACGTCATTTCCATTACTGACGGGCAGATCTATTTGGAAACCGATCTTTTCTATCAAGGCGTCCGCCCGGCCATTTCCGTCGGCATCTCGGTCAGCCGAGTCGGTTCAGCCGCTCAGATTAAGGCAGTTAAACAAGTAGCCGGTTCGATCAAGTTGGATTTGGCACAATTTCGCGATCTTCAGGCGTTCGCGCAATTTGGATCAGATGTCGACCCCGGCACCAGAAAAAAGCTGGATCGAGGTCAGCGCATTGTCGAGGTCTTCAAGCAGGGTCAGCATGATCCGATGCCGGTCGAGATTGAAGTAGTCGTTCTGTTTGCGATGCAGAAGGGCTACTTTGATGATGTTCCGGTAGACAAGATCAAGGATTGTCAAGCCAAACTCCGCGAATATTTTGAGACGCGGAAAGATGATCTCCTTAAACTCATTCTGGAAAAACTAGCGATCGACAAGGATCTCGACGAAAAGCTCCATGCAGCTCTCAAGGATTTTAAGTCATTTTATAAGCCGTAAGGGAAATGCCCAGTACGCTCGATATTCGCCGGCGAATCCGCTCGGTCAAAAACACGGCGCAGATCACCAAGGCCATGCAAATGGTTGCGGCTTCCAAGATGCGCAAGTCGCAGGCGGCGGCGTTGGCGGGAAGGCCGTACCAGGAAGTGCTTAACCGAGCCCTTGGTGCGCTTCGGGGAAGGATCGATCCTCAGGCGACTCCGCTATTAGTGGATCGCCCGGTTCACCGCGAATTGATCTTGGTGATCAGCACCGACAAAGGGCTGTGCGGCGCCTTGAACACTAACCTCTTCCGCGAACTGACTGCAATCAATGCTACCGAGGCTTCGTTCTCGGCGGTCGGCCGAAAAGCACTTCAATTTCTGGTTCGCACCAGGCGCAATTTACTGGCCGATTTTCAAGTGAGTGAAATACCGCGGACTCAGGAAGTGCGACCAATCGCCGATTTTTGCCTCGAAAAGTTCTTGTCGGGCGAGGTTGATCGGGTACGCGTCGTTTACTCGAAATTCGTAAACACTTTGGTGCAACAGGCGACTACCGTGAACCTGTTACCGGTCTCACCTGAGGAATTACATGGGGAAGAGGAGGAAGCAAAGGTTTCGAGCGGCGAGTTTCTTTTCGAACCAAGTGAGCAAGGGGTACTCACAGCGATTCTACCTCATTACGTCAGTTTCCAGATTTTTCAGATGATCCTCGATGCGCGGGCATCCGAGCACAGTGCTCGAATGGTGGCAATGAAAAATGCCACCGACAATGCGAAGCAACTGGTGCAAGCAAGCATCACCACTGAACTGCTCGAGATTGCTAGTGCGCAAATCGCCGTAGGATGACTTCAGCATGAGCGAAGGTAGAATTGTAAGAGTGGTCGGTCCGGTCGTGGACGTCGATTTCAGCGAGGCTAAGAAGGTCCCAAAGATTTACGACGCGCTGGAGGTGACGGTCCACGCAGGCAATGAGAATCATCGTCTGGTTTTGGAAGTTCAACAAGACTTGGGCGACGGCTGGGTCAGAGCAATTGCCATGTCGACAACCGACGGATTGAAACGTGGTATGAAATCGACCCACACTGGAGATCCTATTTCGGTTCCGGTTGGCGAAGGTGTACTCGGACGAATTTGCAATGTGATTGGCGACCCGGTCGACGAGCGTGGCCCGATAACGTTTGAAAAGCGCTACCCAATCCATCGCCCGGCACCTACATTGATCGAGCAAGACACGTCGGCAAGTACGCTCGAAACCGGAATTAAGGTCATCGACCTGATTTGCCCATTTGCCAAAGGCGGTAAGGTGGGAGCGTTCGGGGGAGCGGGAGTGGGGAAAACTGTGGTGATCATGGAGTTGATCAACAACATTGCCAAAGGACACGGCGGCTTCTCCGTATTTGCTGGAGTTGGTGAGCGCACCCGTGAAGGAAACGACCTCTACAATGAAATGTCAGAAGCTGGCGTCATCGATCAAAAGGATCTGAGCAAATCGAAGGTCGCACTGGTTTACGGTCAAATGAACGAACCGCCGGGCGCTCGCCTGCGAGTGGCGCTGACCGCGCTTTCGATGGCGGAATATTTCCGAGATGAAAAGAATCAAGACGTGCTTCTTTTTATCGATAACATTTTCCGATTTTCTCAGGCCGGATCTGAGGTTTCGGCGTTACTGGGAAGAACGCCCTCAGCGGTCGGCTATCAGCCAACGTTGGCATCGGAAATGGGTGATCTGCAGGAGCGCATCACTTCGACTAAGAAGGGTTCGATCACTTCCTTCCAAGCCGTTTATGTTCCCGCGGATGACTTGACCGATCCGGCACCCGCTAACACATTTGCTCATCTGGACTCGACTATCGTTCTGGACCGTGCCATTTCCGAGCTTGGAATCTACCCGGCAGTAGATCCATTGGCATCCACCTCGAAAGCCTTGTCTCCGGAGTTTGTCGGCCGAGAGCATTATGATGTGGCCCGAGGCGTCCAACGCGTACTGCAGCGGTACAAAGATCTGCAAGATATTATTTCCATTCTCGGGATGGATGAGTTGAGCCCGGAGGACAAGTTGACTGTCTACCGGGCCAGAAAAATTCAGCGCTTCCTCAGCCAGCCTTTTCACGTTGCCGAAGTATTCACCGGAATAGAGGGCAAATACGTCACTATTAACGAAACGATTCGCGGGTTTAAAGAAATTCTGGACGGCAAGCACGACGATCTGCCGGAGCAGAACTTCTATATGAAAGGCGGTATCGAGGAAATTCGGGCCGAAACCTGATTAGCGATGGCGAAACTGAAGCTCGAGATCGTAACCCCGGAGGGGAGAGCATATCAGGACGACGTGGATATGGTTGTTTTGCCCGGAAGCGACGGAGAACTGGGTGTTTATCCCGCCCATGCGCCCCTGATGACCCAGCTTGCGCCGGGAGAGGTGAGGATTTTTAAGGACGGCAAGCAGACCGAATTGGTGGTGGGATCCGGCTTCGCCGAGATTACGCAGACTCAAGTTTCAGTGCTTACAGATTCGGCGCTGGAAGACATCGCGATTGACGAGAAAATCACCGAAGATGCAATCCATCGCGCGGAAACCGCTCTTAAGGACAAGAATATTGCATCTGACGAATTAGCTGAAACCGAGGCAGCTTTGGCGCGCTCGCTTGCTCAGCTCAGATTCAAGCGGCGCAGGAGACACTAATTGCAACGAACGACAACGAACGTCAATGAATACAGTTTGGGATTGTCGTTCGTTGGTGTTCACTGTCGTTCGTTGACGTTCGTTGTTGTAAACCGGATCCGCGCAGAACGTCCATGTGCTTCGAGATGCTCTGCTTCGCTGAATTTATCGAGCACCGATAGCGATCTTTGGAGAGCTTCAGCGCTATAGCATACGACGCTTGTTCTTCTCTGAAATTGATCCACGGTCAATCCTCCGAACGATTTTCCTGCGCCGCCGGTAGGTAATTCGTGACTGGGACCAGCCATAAAATCGCCCGCCACGACCGGCGAGTAGGAGCCCAGAAAAATCGCGCCGGCGTTTCTAACCTGTTTGGCGATACTCCACGGATCCTGCGTCACGATCGATAAATGCTCGGGAGCAAAGCCGTTTACGAATTGGACGGCGTGAGCAAGATCTCTGACGAGAACCGCGAAAGCGCGATTTGAAACAACCTCTTCTAAAAGCTTTCGTCGCGGTAGAGTTGCCACCTGCTTGGTCATTTCCATTTGGGTCGCATCCAAGATTGATCGACTCGGCGAAACCGCGCAAATCACGCTTCCGGGGCCGTGTTCAGCTTGCGCAAGCAGATCGGCCGCCAGCCAAGCTGGCCGAGCACTGGCGTCGGCCAGGACCAGGATTTCACTGGGGCCGGGCAATAAATCAACGGCGACGTATCCGAATACTTGGCGCTTTGCTTCAGTAACATAGGCGTTTCCCGGGCCAAATATCTTGTCGACCTTCGGTATCGTCTCCGTTCCAAATGCCAACGCCGCGATTGCATGTGCTCCGCCCACTTTAAAAATCTCAGTTGCTCCGGCTATCTGCAATGCGCCGAGTAGCGCGTGGTTCATTTTCTTGTCGGGTCCGACCGGCGAAACCACTACGATCTCGGGGACGCCGACCGCAGTCGCTAGCGAGACGGTCATAATGGCCGACGACACGAGAGGAGCCGTACCCGCCGGGACATAGATGCCGACTCGTTGAAAAGGATGAAAATATTCGCCAACTTCGGCTCCTTGCCCATTCTTCGCCAGCCAATCGATGCGCTGACTTTTTCTGGCGAACTCCTGGACATTTTGTTTAGCGATCTCAAGGGCGTCGCGCATCCCAGAGTCTAGATTTTCGACCGCTTTACCTATTTCGTGCTGGTCGACTCTTAATTCTGGCCGAGAAAGAAGGGTGTGGTCGAATCTCTCTACCAACTGAAGAAGCGCTTGGTCGCCCCCTGCGCGCACTTGATCAAGAATCTCCCGCACCTGCTGGATTAAACGGTCGGCCGGAAAATATCTGCGATCCAGCTCTGTAGTCTCGGTTGTGCTCTCCTCGGAGGTCAGGTCGATGAACTTCATGCCCGAGGCGGACACTGTACCGTGAGGTTATCTCTCGCAAGCGACTGTGTGGTTTCTGAGTTCGTTCTCCGGATGCGCTCCGAAAATCGTCGCAATTTTCCCAGATTGTGACGGTGGCGTCTGGGTGGAAAAGGAGCGTTGATTTCCTGAAAGATCCGAGCGTATCGTCCTAAATCAATAACACAGAACGAATGCCGGCCGCTGGTGAGGCAGATATTCGATTGGACCGAACAAGTAGCCATCAGACTGGCAGCCGCAGTTTATGTACGGCAGTCCGGACAATCTGAGTCGCCGAAGCGCATTTCTTTTCTAAAACTGCCAATCAGTTCTCAGCGGATCATGAAGTCAAGCAAACCACGATCGTGTAAGATCCACCGCGTTGGTGATTCTCGGCCGTGGTCTGATAGCCGGAAAGATAATCGCGAAACGCTTTCCTGGTTGGTCCAATGAAGAAAGCTCTTATCCGCACACTGCAGGCGGTATTCACGATTGGAATCTTGATTTGGGTATTTCACAGCCCAGAAAAGCGCGCTCAAATGGCGGCGGCGTTCACCCAGGCGGACGGCCATTGGATGCTAATCGGACTGCCGGTCGCACTGACCGGAGAGATCGCTAACATCATCCGTTGGAAGATCCTTCTGCGGGTACAGGGGATGCATCTGAGTTGGCCACGAATTGCCCAGCTTTTTTTTGTCGGGTTATTCTTCAATTTGTTCATGCCCGGATATACCGGTGGAGATTTTGCCCGGCTTTATTTCTCAATGCGGGAATTTCCCGACCGAAAGAAGGAGGTCATTCTAACCATCGTCATGGATCGGCTTATTGGCATGCTGGCCCTGGTCGTTGCGGCTGTGGTCACAACCGGGCTCCGCTGGCAATGGTTACAGCAAACCCCGCAAGCCTCCTTCTTACTCTGGATCCTTCTTTCTATGTTGATCGGTTTCACGGTCATAACGGTCGGATCCTTCCTGGTAAGCGGCTTAAAGCTGGCCAACCGCTTACCGCGGCATACCCCATTTCGAGACCGACTGATCGAAACCTCTGAAGCCTATCATGTGTTCGCCCGCGCTAAGGTATCGCTCCTATCGGCATTTCTGTTGTCGTTCCCGGTCCTCTTCTCGTTCTATGGAGCGTTCTATTGCGCGGCGCAGGCGGTGCATGCGCAGGTCTCACTCCTCGACATGATCACGATCATGCCGATCGTCACTTGCATTATTTCTCTACCGATCACGCCCGGAGGCGTTGGATTTCGCGAATCGTTGTTCGAGATTCTGCTTAGTGATCTCTGCAAAGTGCCGGGCGAAGTAGGCGTGTTGATTTCGCTGCTCGGTTTTTCCTACTTCGTTCTTTTCGGAATGATCGGAGGTATCTGTTACCTCTTTTATTCTCCCAGAGGACGCGCACGTTGGCGCGAGATGCAGGGCGAGGTGGAACGAGTTCATAGCAGTAGAACTGAACCGAACTCGTCCCCCGCCGCCTCCTCGAAAGATTTCGTCGACAGAAGGTTGCAGCCATAGATGGTTCTGGCTTTGTTCTGGCATGGATCTACTTCTTGGGCATTCACCGGATCCCGATGACGCGTTCATGTTTTATGCGCTCGCCG
>WNFL01142582.1_pt2 | contig 40241 bp, 35 predicted proteins | sample 5400361 | NCBI WGS metagenome assembly WNFL01 (sample SAMN13153351, study PRJNA577476) | soil metagenome | isolation source: 40 cm soil on Douglas fir-dominated hillslope | place: USA:California | collected 2013-09-17 | reverse complement strand
GCAGCCTCTAGAAAGGATACCCAATCCCAATATTATAAATAACCGGCTCTTGGGTGGCACTGAATGGCTTCCAGAATTTAGCATTCCATAAAACAAAATGCCCGATTGGCCTATTAGGATCATCGGCAGGCTCCCAAGCTTTTACGCCTACATCAAAACGTAAAATCAAAAAAGTGAAATCGAACCGCAACCCTATTCCCGTGCCTACACCAAACTGTTTGTAGAATTTATCCCACGCAAAGCTTGCATTAACATTTTGAGTTGTTCCTACCGCCCACACGTTTCCGGCATCAATAAAGAAGGCAGTGTGCACAAAGCCAATTAATTTTTGCCTCCACTCCACACTTCCTTCCAGCAAAAGCTGTCCCGGCTTTTCATAACTGTAATCAAAATAGCCGTTGCCAGAAATATTGCCACTTACCGGAGGAGGATCGGAACCAAGCCCAAGCCTTCGCGGGCGCCAGGCGCGAATACTGTTACTTCCCCCGGCAAAAAAGTTTTTTTCGTAAGGTAAAACTTTGTTGGGACTGTAGACATACCCAAAGCCCGAGTTGAAGCGGTAAGCAAACGAACTTGTTTTTGAGAGCACTACATTTTTACGCAAGTCAAAACTTATCCGCAAGTATTGATAGCGCTCAAGACCCTGGTCCTGGATAAATTTTGGTGAATACCAATTCAATAAAGTGCCACCGCTTTCTAGTGTTGTGCGAATGAAGGTCGAAGATTTTTGAGCGATGCCGTAGTTGTTATTCCATGTTAAAGAAAAAATCATACTGCTTACATACGAAGGCCTAAAGGCATTGATCAGGTTATTGCCTTTTTTCTTCAGCGTGTCTAGTGTTGCCTGGAAATCATTGCTAACAGTAGAGTTAATAACGTTGAGCGTAGCCGGACTAAAAGAAAATTGAAGCCTTCGTTTCAGGTCCCAGGTATATGTTGCAGAAACCGTGCTGATCGATCGCTGGTATTCCGGGCGGTCGGTGTAGGTATAGCCGGCTAAAAGTCGTGTGCGTGGATTGTTTCGTGCATATCGAGAGGCTGCAGCACTTCGAAACGGAAATAGGAATTGCGGAAATGTAACTGAAACGTTTGCTGAAGCCTCTGTGCTCTTGTAAAAACTGTTGGTCGAGGTTGCAGCAGCTACTCCTTCGAAACCAAAACGGCCATTGAGCCCCAGAATTTCAAGCCCGCCAAAAACATTTCTCTTCTTAAAGTTAGAGCTGATATAAGGACCGGGAAAACCTTGCGTCACGGTTACGCCCGCTTCATTGCCCCAGTTGTAGCGCTCCAGCGGACTGGTAAAAAGATTAGCGATGAACCGGCCTCCAGTTGTGTCGTAATTCACGTTCACGAATTTAAAATTATCCAAATTAGCAAGTTGGCGTTGCGTATCGTATGTTCTGGTGCGGCTATATAAACTGTCTTTGGTAATGAACACCCTTTGCGCCAATATTTTCTTGTTGTATAAATTTTCGAATGAGCTAAAGGTGATGTTATGATAAGAAGTGTTGTTTCTTTTTTTATTGGCTTGACCGAAGGTGGAAGCATCGGTAATGAAAATCACAGAATCCACTTTAAATTGTTTATGATAGCCTCGCTTGGTTGGGTTCAATATTTCCATCTGCAATTTGACCTTATTTTTCTTGGCTAGCGTGTCAATAGAAAAATCAATATATTGTTTACTGAAATCGTAATAGCCATTGTCCTTCATCAATTGATCAATACGGTCACGCTCTTTGCCCAGTTTACTTTGATTGTAGGCATCGCCTTTTTTAATAAGACCTACTCCAATGTTCTTTGAGATGAGATTCGATACATGGTGATCGGGGATATTGTAAAAAATAGTATCATAGACAAATACAGGCCCAGGACTGATGAAATAGGTAACCGCTATCCGTTTCTTTCTTACTTCTTTAAAAGTAACATTGACCTTAGCCTGAAAATATCCTTTGTTGAATAGGAAGGCTCCGATTTTGTTTTTGCTCAAGTTCATCGCAGCCGTATCAAATACAGTTAAGGGCTCCCCCCACTGCATAAACATGTTGCCGTTCTCAATCTTTTTATTGAGCGCATCAATTTTATTTTGCTTACGGTATTGGAGGCTCGCGATTTTTTTTTGATTTTTAGTAGCGGCTATTTTTTTATTAAACCGGGCTTCCATCTTTTCTCTTTTGGCGATAAACTTTTCTTTTGAATATTTTTTTTTGCCTAAATAGTAGATGCCTACGCTCAAGTTAATGGGCAATTGGCCAACTTGGCGATTCGTTTTTTGAACAAATAAGTCATTCAATCCTTCGCGACTGAAGGTTTTCGGGGCTTCGATTGTTTGGCGGTACAATAACTTTTCATTTTCTTGAAGGCGCTTAGTGCTGAGGCAGCCACTTAACAACAAAGTCACGGTACCAAGGCGGCAAATTATTCCAACATGATTTTTAAAAATCTGCAAAATGGTGTCGAAAGCGAAGATTAAGTACCTCAAATCCCTGCAAGTAAAGAAATACCGAAAACAGGAACAATCTTTTGTGGTGGAAGGAGCAAAAAGCGTGTCAGAACTTTTAGACTCTGATTTTGAGGTGACATGGCTTGCAGCCTCCGAAAGTTTTATCCATGTGAATGAAAAGCGAATCCAGAAAAAGAACATAGAAGTTGTAGCGGCAACCGAAAGAGAACTAGAGCACCTTGGCACCTTTCAAACAAACGATGCAGCCGTAGCGATTGCAAAATTGAGACCTAATGAGTCGCCAAACGTTAAGAATGAATTCTGTTTGGTACTCGATGACTTGCGCGATCCCGGAAATGTAGGTACGATCATTCGCACGGCCGACTGGTACGGAATAAAGACCATCGTTGCTTCAGAAGAAACAGCTGATTTTTATAATCCTAAAACGATAAGTGCTACGATGGGCTCGTTTTGCCGAGTGAAAGCCTTTTACACCAATCTGGTCGATTTCTTTTTGAAGAATTCACTTCCTGTTTATGGCACTTTTATGAATGGAGAGGATGTTCACCAAATCGATTTTGGGAAAAGTGGCTTGATTGTCATTGGCAATGAGTCCAATGGAATTTCTGACCCGGTGAGTAAGTTTGTGAATCATCGAATTACTATCCCAAAAATAGGAGGAGCTGAATCGCTCAATGCAGCCATCGCCACGGGAATTGTACTAGACAATGTTTTCACGTCAAAAAAATGAGCTGCTCTGCTGAGCCGATTCCTCGGATAACTTTTCGGCATTAGCCTTGCCCAAATAACCATCGATGATATAATGGCCGAGATAGATTAGTGGGGTGAGAAGTATGGCAACCGAAAATTTGTAGAGATAGTTAGTGATGCCAATCGCTATGATCTGTTGATTGGTGAATATTCCCGTAAAGGCAAGATATAAAACCACAAAGCTATCGATGAACTGAGAGATCAATGTTGAGCCTGTTGCCCTCAACCAAAGCATTTTGCTTCCGGTCACTTTTCTTAGTTTTTGAAAAACAAAGACATCGATCAATTGACCTATTAAAAACGCAGCAAGGGAGGCTACAATTATCCTTTGCCCTTGACCCAGTATTTTATTGAAAGCAAAATCCATGTCAAAGAAATTTCCCGCACCGTCTTTATTGTTTGCGTCAAGCCACCATTGAGCAGGAGGAAGTTTCATCGCCATGAAAATGACCAGGAAAGAATAGGCGATAAAAATAGCTGCGAGGTAACTGATTCGTTTGACCCCCGGCTTGCCAAAATACTCATTGATCAAATCGGAAGTGATAAATACGACAGGCCAAATCACAGCTCCTGCTGTAAGATTAAAATCCATTGTAAACCCAAGAACGTGAAGGTTAGCCGGACTAAGCCCAAGTGAATTCTCCCCTGAAAAAATTTTCACCCCAATCAGTTCGGCTATGATAGCATTGGTCAGAAATATCCCTGCCAGCGCGATAAACAATTTATTTTTTTTTTGCTCAATCATGTGTTAGCGTTTGAGGTACTAAACATTTGGCTTTATCTTCCTAACAAGTTATAAATCAATCTCCGTGGATTGTGTCCAACCTCCGTGGAGTTATACGTGGACTGTGTCGACACAGTCCACGGGCCCACGTCACAACTGGTTTCTCTAGTTTGGCTTTATCCAACCTCCTTGGACTGTGTCGACACAGTCCAAGGCACAAGTTTGGCTTTATCTTTTCTGACAAGTTATAAAATAATGCTCCTACTTTTTTGGCGGGGCAGCCTTAGGTAACTCACTCTCCTTGATCAATGAGGCCCACACACTTGTGCGGCCATTGTCCATGCGTGTCCAGGTTGGTATAATCGTGCCTGCGTGTGCATCTATGCTCATGTGGTCTCCAATTGGTTTTGATGGATCAGGAGTAAAAGGTGTTTCGCTGATTTTTGTTTCGCTGAAACTATTTCCACCATCAAAGGAGTAAGCCAGGTAAACATCGGTTTGCTGGTCATCATAATTTCTGCGGTCATAATAAACAATGTAAACGCTGCCACTGGTTTCATCAACAGTTATCCATGGTAAAAACTGATGGCTGCCCGGCTCATCTTTGTTGATGCGCAGAGGCTTTGACCACATGTCACCGCGGCTTCTGGATTTCATCAGCCAGATGTCGGTGTCTTCAGCACCATTCTTCTGATCGGCCCACAATAAATACATTGTTCCTTGAAATCGGCTAAGACTATTATCGATGGTGAGTATGGGCAAACCATTGCACTTTGCTAATCCCGGAACAGAAAAATTCCATCCACCTTCTTGTTTCCCTATATGCAGATCATTGGACAGCCAGGTGCTGCCATTATCGTATGAGCGATCTAAATAAATGTTCCCTTGGTTAGCCCATGTAACATAAATTTTTCCGTCTGCTCCAATAGTTGCCATTGCGCCCATAGCAGTATTATCGTCATTACTGCAGTCTCCTGACGTCTCATTGACTCTCACAGCTTTTGAAAATCTATTTCCATTTCCGGATTTGCTAAACATGATATTTGATTGGCATGAAGGATCGGTGTTCACATTTTTATCAAGTTGGGTCCAGGTTACAAACACTTCGTTCTTTCTCGGATGTACCGCAGGCCATGCTCTAAGTTGGTCAGGAGAAGAGTTGTTTCCAATGAGCGTTCCCTCACTCCAGGTCGCGCCTTCGTCAATCGAGGTTTGGCAAATAATTCTGTCGAGCACATCTTCATTTCCTTTGCCTTTCGCATTCTGGTCGGCCAAATGAAAATAGTAGAGATTCCCTTTGGAATTGGAGACCACTATCGGGCTTTTACCCAGTGAGGATTTTATTTCGCTTGTGTTCCATGTTTGCCCGCCATCATTTGTTATAATCACCCGATTAGGCACAACTCCTACGACAATATTTTTTGGATTTTTTTTATTGATTGCAATGGATGGTTCTGCGGGGGGCAGAGATTTGTCATCTTGCTCAGCGAGCTTAATGTTTTTGAATTGAGAAAATGAGTTTAAGGAAATGAAGATCAATAAAAAGACAGGATAGAATTTTTTCATCAGAACAGGCTCGGTCAATACGCAATTGCAATTCTCATAAATATTTTCCGTTCTTCAAAACTTCGACCCAATGCGAATAGCCGGCCTGGTTGAGATGAAGGCCGTCAGAAGAATAGCGAGCGTCCATATTTCCGTCAGCATCTTGAAAATTAGAATACAAATCAACGTAGGTATATTTCAATACGCTGCCATACTTTTTCAATTCTTCATTTATTTTTCGGATGTGGGCGCCTTTTCCAATGAAAGCTTTGAAGAGATTTTTGAAATTGTCGTTCGTGGGTAAAATGCTTTGCAAATAAATCTCTGTATTGGGTGAACTAACTCTGATTCTCGTGATGATCATGAGGATATTCTCAATGATCAAATCGTCTGGAGTGTTCCTGGAGAGATCGTTTACCCCAATCAATAAAAATAGCTTCGAGGGCTGACGATCAGCGATGTCTCTTATCCGGTTCAATACGCCAAAGGTTACATCGCCCGAGATACCCCGGTTAATTACGGCAGAATCTTGAAGTAATGTTTTCCAGTTCCCGCCTTCGGTGATACTATTCCCTACCATTATGATTTTACCTTTTACAATCGGCTCACTCTCAAAAAGTTTACACCGTTTGGTGTAATGATCAGGGAGGTTAGGCAGAGTGTCATAGGTTTTTACCTGTGCAAAAATCGGGTTAAGGACAAACACTGCGATAATTACCTGAAGTATTTTCATAATTGACTAAATGAGGAATTGCAATTCTGATGAATATTTTCCTGTTGTCAAAATTTATCATCCAAGACAGATAGTATGAATAAATCGATGATTGTACATTGGGTGTTAAAATTTTGAATTTTGAAGACCTGGGCACGTCACTCACTTGCATTTCTCGATAGCGAAAGATCAGGGGGCATTGTATTACTGTTCGTCACTTTCATCTCCCTGGTGCTGGCTAACACTTTCATGGCCAAGGACTATCAGCATTTTTGGCATTCGGTTCTCTTTTCAAAGCCAATTGAATTTTGGATCAACGATGGCTTGATGACCATTTTCTTTTTGCAAGTGGGTCTCGAGATCAAACGCGAGATTTACGTTGGGGAGTTGAAAGACTTCAAGAAGTCATTATTACCTGTGCTGGCCGCACTCGGTGGAATGCTGGTGCCTGCCGCCATTCACTTCATTTTGAACAAAGGAACAATCGCGCAAAGCGGGTATGGTATCCCGATGGCCACCGATATTGCTTTTTCACTGGGCATTCTTTCTTTGCTCGGCAATCGCGTTCCTCTTTCCCTAAAAATCTTTCTCACGGCCTTGGCCATCATCGATGACCTCGGAGCCATCCTTGTCATCGCAGTATTTTATTCTGCTCATATTTCTTATCCATTCCTCGTCTTAGCTTTTTTGATTTTCGCTATTTTGGTATTACTGAATCGGATGAAAATAGTTTCTCTTGGCATCTATTTGTTGTTAGGGTGCGTGATGTGGTTTTGCGTGTATCGCTCGGGCATTCATGCCACGATCTCCGGAGTATTGTTGACTTTCGCAATTCCATTTGGGCATGGCGATGAAAAGTCTCCTTCCAGTATTTTGCAGCATTGGCTTCATAAGCCGGTGACATTCCTTGTCCTTCCCCTTTTTGCCCTGGCAAATACCGCGATCACTTTTCCAACAACTTTCCTTCCTGACTTGACTTCATTCAACAGTCTTGGGGTAATTCTTGGATTGACACTCGGCAAGCCTTTGGGCATTTTTCTTTTTTCATGGATTGGCCTGACGGCTGGATGGTGCTTGCTTCCTCATACACTCACAATGAAAAATATTTGGGCTTTAGGAATGCTGGCAGGCATTGGTTTCACGATGTCTATTTTTATTACTCTGCTCGCTTTCAAGGATCCTCATTTGATAGACGGTTCAAAGATTGCCGTGCTGGCAGGATCGTTGCTTTCCGGTGTAGCGGGATTGTCGGTTTTGCAGCTTACGCTCAAGAAAAAATAGGCACCGATATTTGTAACTCCGAAAATCATCCTTATACTTGCGACATAATTTAAACGTTCAATGGGAAGAGGAGATAAGAAATCCAAAAAAGGAAAACGCTCGAAGGGGTCATTTGGTGTTTCAAGAAACCGCAAAAAGATCAAAGCCAGATTGAAAAGAACAGCAAGCAAGAAACCGGCGAAAGCTGCCGGTGAAGCGTCAAAACCAAAGGCTCGCAAAGTAGCAAAGAAGAAAGAAGAATAGACAATGAAACAATTTTCAAACAATGCATGGTGGTGGCACAGGTCAGACTCTGATCGGTGCAGGATTGTGCTTTGTTGAAAGACAATAAATCTCATTTGAGAAAGCCCGCCCGATCATCCGAGCGGGCTTTTTTTATTTTAACGAAATTTGAATAACCATGAATTACAAATTAAATACACACTACAAGAAACTGCTTGCCGACACGCTTACACCGGTGAATATCTACTTAAAAGTGAGAGATGTTTTTGCCGGAAGCATTTTGCTGGAAAGTTCCGATTACCATGGCCGCGAGGACAGCTTATCGCTGATTTGCTGCGATCCGATCGCCTCTTTCGAGGTACAGAACGGAAAAGTGCAAATGCAATTTCCCGATGGAGCAGCAGACGAGATAAAAATCGAAAAAGGAAAGACAGATTTGCCCCAACTTCTTGACGATTTCAAAAACTCATTCAACGTGGACGCAAACGGCAACTTTAAATCATTTGGCCTTTTTGGTTACACCACGTATGATGCTGTGAGGTACTTTGAAGATGTTAAGATGGAGCCTTTGTCATCTGCAATTCCGGACATGGTTTACAAGTTGTATCGCTACGTAATTGTGGTAGACCATTTTTTTAATGAATTGAAATTGCACGAGTTTACATTCGGATCTCAATCAAGTTCTCTTGAACGCGTTGAGCAAATTATTTTCAGCAATCGTTTTTCCACTTTTAAATTTCAGGCAGGAGCTACAGAAACCTCTAATATCACCGATGATGAATTTTTGAATGCGGTCGAGAAGGCTAAACAACATTGCTATCGGGGCGATGTTTTTCAAATGGTCTTGTCGCGCAGGTTTACTAAACCTTTTAAGGGCGATGAATTCAATGTTTACCGTTCTCTTCGATCGATCAATCCTTCACCTTACCTTTTTTATTTTGACTACGGCAGTTTCAAGCTTTTTGGGTCATCTCCTGAGGCACAATTACAGGTGAAAAGTAATCAAGCGTTTATTTACCCGATTGCCGGAACATTCCGAAGAAGTGGAAACGACCAGGAAGACGCGGCCATTGCTGAGCGCTTATGTGCTGATGAAAAAGAAAATGCAGAACACGTGATGCTGGTAGATTTGGCTCGTAACGACATGAGCCGAAATGCAGATCAGGTGACCGTTGAAGTATTTAAAGAAATTCAATACTACTCGCATGTTATCCATTTGGTATCTAAAGTGTCGGGGAAATTGACCAATAATTCTTCTACAGTGAGGATGTTCGCTGATACTTTTCCTGCAGGCACACTTTCGGGGGCGCCCAAAGTGATGGCGATGAATTTGATTAATAAGTATGAAAACGTGAATCGCAGCTTTTATGGAGGAGCAATTGGTGTTATTGGATTTGATGGTTCATTGAACAAGGCAATAATGATCCGAACCTTCATGAGCAAAGGCAATCAGTTAATTTATCAGGCGGGGGCAGGAATTGTTTCTAAGTCGGATAAAGAAAAAGAATTGCAAGAAGTGAACAACAAGCTCGAAGCTTTGCGGAAAGCCATCAAGATGGCTGAATCAATTTGATCCCGAAAGCTCGGGATGAAGATGAGTTAATTTAAAAATAAAAATCTGGTGCAATTTGTAATCTGAAATCTGAAATGGTCATGAAAATATTAGTTCTCGATAATTACGATTCGTTTACCTACAATTTGGTGCATATCATTCGTGCATTGGGCCACCAGCCTGATATTTTCAGGAATGATAAAATCGAGTTGGATGAAGTGAAGCGATACGATAAAATTTTGCTTTCGCCTGGTCCGGGTATTCCTGATGAAGCCGGGATAATGAAACAAGTAATAAAAGCTTACTCACCAACTAAAAGCGTTCTGGGGATTTGCTTAGGCCACCAGGGAATCGCAGAGGTATTTGGGGCAACGCTTTACAACATTCCTGACGTTCTGCATGGTGTAACTTCTACTGCCCAAGTAAAAGACAGATCTGAAAAAATCTTCGACAATGTTCCAGGTTCTTTTCAGTGCACACATTACCACTCATGGGCAGTTATGCCTGAAAGCATCCCTTCTGAATTGAAGGTAACTTCCGTGAATAATGAAGGGCTGGTGATGGCGCTCAGCCACGTGAGGTACGATGTAAAAGGACTTCAATTTCACCCCGAATCAGTAATGACACCCGAGGGACCGAAGATGATTGAAAATTGGCTGAGGAATTGATTCCGGATTATAAAATTCAAGATTCAAAATTATTTGAGTCTTGCAATGTTGACTATTGAATCTTGAACTTTGAATTAAGAAAAATGAAGCAAGTACTAACCGAATTAATCGACCACAAATCACTAACGAAAGAAACTGCGAAACAAGTGCTGATCGATTTAGCCTCAGGGAAATTTAACCCGAGCCAGACCTCAGCATTCATGACCGTGTATATGATGCGTGGCATTACCGTTGACGAGCTCGCCGGTTTTCGCGATGCCATGCTTGAACTCTGCATCGCAGTAAAATTCGATGAACCGGTAATGGATTTGTGCGGGACCGGTGGTGATGCCAAGAACACGTTTAATATTTCAACATTGTCTTCATTTGTTGTGGCGGCCGCAGGACAACCTGTAGCGAAGCATGGCAATTATGGTGTATCATCCCTCTCTGGCTCTTCCAATATTTTGGAATATTTTGGTTATAAATTTACCAACAACAAGGATGAACTGAAGCGTTGTCTTGATCGCGCGAATATCTGCTTCATGCATGCTCCGTTATTTCACCCAGCCATGAAAAATGTAGCGCCAATTCGCAAGGAACTTGGAGTCAAAACATTTTTCAATATGCTCGGCCCTATGGTGAACCCCTCTTTTCCAAAACGGCAGTTGGTTGGTGTTTTTAGTTTGGAGCTGGCCCGACAGTATGGATATTTGTATCAACAGTCGGAAAAAGAATTTGTGATTTTGCATTCGCTCGATGGATATGACGAGATTTCGTTGACAAGCGCATTTAAATATTTTTACAACGGAGGAGAAGAGATGAGCTCATCTTCGAAACTTGGATTACCTCAATTAAAGCAATCGGATTTAGCGGGGGGGGACACGATGGATGAATCTGCAAAGATTTTTATGACCGTGTTGGAGGGAAAAGGCACACCTGCTCAAAATGCCGTTGTGATTGCCAATGCAGGGATGGCATTGTATTGTGCTGATCAGAAATCCGGATTGTCAAACGGATTGATGAAAGCCAGGGAAGCGTTGGAATCGGGAAAAGCGTTGAATGCTTTTAAGAGATTGATTGGGGATTAAGGTATTAGGCATTAGGACTTAGGCGTTTGGACTTAGGCATTTGGACTTAGGACTTAGGCATTAGGACTTGGATATTAGGTGTTAGGCAAAACGGATTGAATTTTTTTGAATTAATGAGATGAACATACTTGACCAAATTATTGAGCATAAAAAGAAAGAAGTTGCTGAGAGGAAATCCATTTATCCTGTGAAGCAATTGGAGCAAAGTGTTTTTTTTTCTCGCCCCACTCATTCTCTTAAAAAATCTCTTCTTCAAAAAGACAAGTCAGGAATCATTGCTGAGTTTAAAAGACAATCACCTTCAAAAGGGGAAATCAACATGGATGCGAATGTTGAGCAAACAACGAAAGGCTATATTGAAGCGGGTGCGATTGCACTCTCAATTCTAACCGACAAGGATTTTTTCGGTGGAACCAATACTGATTTGATAAAAGCCCGATCAATCAATGATTGCCCGATCTTAAGAAAGGATTTTATAGTTGACGAATATCAAATCATCGAGGCGAAATCGATCGGTGCAGATGTGATTCTATTGATTGCTGCAGCATTGGAGCCAGAGAGAATAAAATTGCTTGCGACTGTTGCTCACTTATTGAAGCTTGAAGTTTTGTTGGAGGTACATTCGCTTGAAGAATTGCAAGTTAATTTATCTTCTAAAATAGATTTGATAGGCGTGAACAATCGCGATCTGAAAACGTTTGAAGTGAGTTTGGATGTTTCCAGGAAATTGTCAGAGCATATTCCACAGGAGGTAGTGAAAATTTCGGAAAGCGGGATTACCTATCCGGAATCCGTTATTGAACTGCGAAAATTTGGCTACGAAGGTTTTTTAATGGGTGAAAATTTTATGAAGCACAGCCAACCGGAAGTTGCGGCCAAAGAATTTATAGATTCACTGTAGAACGATCAAGATGACGAATAGAATAAGACTAAAAATCTGTGGTATGCGCGACCCCAAAAATATTTTGGAAGTTGCAGCGCTGGGCCCTGACTATATGGGTTTTATTTTTTACGAGAAATCGAAACGATACGTAGGCGAAGACTTTTTCATCCCTCGAGAATTTCCGCACAACATCAAGAGGGTAGGGGTTTTTGTAAATGAGAAAATTGAGAATATTTTAAGTCAAGTTTCAAAGCATCAGCTTGATTTTGTTCAACTGCACGGTGATGAATCTGCAGACTTGTGTGGTGAATTGAAGCAACAAACTAAAGTGATCAAAGTTTTTCGAGTAGATGACTCTTTCGATTTTGATTCGGTCAAGAAATTCAATTCTTGCTCCGATTTTTTTATGTTCGATACAAAGGGAGAAAACTTTGGAGGCACAGGTAAGACATTCAATTGGAATTTGTTAAAAAACTATGATCAGGAAATTCCTTTTTTTCTTAGCGGAGGTTTGTCTACAAAGAACATTCAACAGGTAAGAGAGTTGAAGAATTTAAATCTCTATTCGTTAGATTTTAATAGTCAAGTTGAGTCGGCACCCGGAATTAAAGATATGGCCGTTCTGAATTCTGTATTCTCAATTCTAAATTCCTTTCAAAAATGAAATATCAAGTTGATGAACGTGGCTACTATGGGAAATTTGGCGGAGCCTTTATTCCTGAAATGCTTTATCCTAATGTTGAAGAGCTACAGGCAAACTACCTTCCTATCATTGAATCGGAAGATTTCAAAAAAGAATTCGATGACCTCCTGCGCAATTACGTAGGCAGACCTACACCATTGTTTCTGGCGGAGAGACTCTCCGAAAAGTATAAATCAAAAATCTATCTGAAGCGCGAAGACCTTTGCCACACAGGCGCACATAAGATCAATAATACGATTGGCCAGATTCTATTAGCAAAACGTCTGGGCAAACAAAAAATAATAGCTGAAACAGGAGCCGGTCAGCATGGCGTGGCTACGGCAACCGTGTGTGCGCTGATGGGCATGGAGTGTATTGTGTACATGGGCAAGCTTGACATGGAGAGGCAACGACCTAATGTAGAGCGCATGAGAATATTAGGAACTAAAGTGGTTCCTGCAATTTCCGGCAATATGACATTGAAAGATGCAACCAACGAAGCGATGCGTCACTGGATCAACCACCCAACCGATACGCATTATATCATTGGCTCCGTGGTTGGCCCTCATCCGTATCCGGATATGGTTGCACGGTTTCAATCCGTAATCAGTGAAGAGATTAAAAATCAATTAATAAAGGAGACTGGGAATCCATTTCCGGATTGTGTGATTGCCTGTGTCGGTGGAGGGAGCAATGCGGCTGGTGCATTCTATCATTTTTTGGAAGATGAACATGTCAACTTGATTGGTGTAGAGGCAGCGGGTAAAGGAGTTGATACGAGTGAGTCAGCTGCAACAACGGCTCTCGGCAAAATTGGAATATTGCATGGAAGCAAGTCGTTGTTGATGCAAACGGAGGATGGTCAGGTGATTGAGCCTTATTCTATTTCGGCCGGCTTGGATTACCCGGGCATTGGGCCGATGCATGCGCATTTGTTTGACACGGGGCGTGTACAATTCTTAAATGCAACCGATGATGAAGCAATGAATGCAGGAATTGAATTGAGCAGGTTGGAAGGAATTATTCCCGCTATAGAAAGCGCTCACGCTGTGGCTGTGCTTAGCAAACTCGAGCTGAGTGAAGAAGACATTGTGGTCGTGAACCTTTCAGGTCGTGGCGACAAAGATTTGGAAACCTACATTAAGTGGGGAAAATATTGATTTGATCCCGACAGCTCTCGGGGGTTGATTAACAATTTGAAAATGCAACGATGAATAGAATCACTGAACTCTTTAATTCGAAGAACAAAAACATACTCTCTGTTTTCTACACGGCTGGTTTTCCAAACTTGAACGACACCATTCCTATCGCAAAAGAATTGGAAAAAGCAGGGGCTGACCTCATTGAAATTGGAATCCCATTTTCTGATCCTGTGGCTGATGGCCCTGTAATTCAAGAGAGCAATAAAATCGCCCTCGACAATGGAATGAATTTGAAATTGCTTTTGCAGCAAGTGAAAGAGCTAAGGAAAGAGTCAAAACTTCCTGTCATTCTTATGGGATACTTGAACCCTGTTTTACAATACGGTATTGAAAACTTTTGCAAGGATGCAGCCGCTGCAGGAGTAGACGGAGTGATTTTACCCGATTTGCCTTTGCAAGAATTTGAAAGCGAATACAAAAGTATTTTTGATACGTACGGATTGCTCACCATTTTTCTTATTTCGCCTACCACTTCTGAGCACCGGATTAGAGAGATTGATGCAGCATCGAGTGGATTTGTTTATGCCGTATCCGCATCAAGTACAACAGGAGCTAAAGGAGGCTTCTCTGAAGACCAGATTTCGTACTTCAAAAAAACTAAATCTCTTAAGTTGAAGAATCCTCTTTTAATTGGCTTCGGCATTTCAAGCCATGATTCGTTTGCAAAAGCCTCCGAACATAGTTCTGGCGCTATCGTTGGAAGCGCTTTTATTAATGCAATTAAAAACACAAAAAACTTATCTTTGGCGATCAAAGATTTTGTGAATGAGATTAAGGGTTAGCATCGGGAAGTATTTTTTATTTTTCATTGGCTTATTTAATGCATTTGTTGCGTTCTCGCAGTATGAGCACTCCTATTCTCCTGCTCAAATTCAGGATACCATTCCACAAGAAGTAGCGGAATACCTGAGGACTAAACTTGCAACTCAAAAGAAAGCGTTAAGCGCATCCAAGGTTCTGCATCGCAATTTTGTATTCTCGCTATATGAAAAACATAACGAGACACTGATAAAGTATTTCAATGATGATTACTTTATTGTAAAAGATGAGCTAACAGATTATTTGCAGTCTGTATTGAAGAGAATTCTACAATCAAACCCTCAGCTTCAGGATCAGATCACAATTTATGCTCATCGGAGTTCGTCTCCCAATGCATTCACGTTTTGGGATGGAACCATTGGGGTTACGCTGGGTCTTTTGACGAGGATGGAAAACGAAGATGAAGTGGCCTTTGTTATTTGCCACGAGCTTGCCCATTATTATGGCAATCACATCGACAGCCGAATTCAGGAGATTGCCAAAGCAAATTATGATCCTGAGATCGAGAAAGAAATTCGGTCTGTAAGTAATAATAGATATGAAAAATACACACGATTAAAAAAAATAGTTAAGGATCTTAATTTATCGCTCAAGCACCATAGCAGGGGAGAGGAGTTTGCAGCAGACTCAATAGGTCTTACTTATTTTCTTCGAACTACATATCAACCAAAAGCATCTGTTCGTTTGATGGAAATATTGGATAGTGCGCATGTTTCAAAATATAGAAAAAACATCGACCTGAAGAAATCATTTTCTTTTCAAAAATATCCATTCAAGGAAAGTTGGCTTACGTATACCAAGTCAGCAATGAAACACAATATGTCTGATGAGGACTATGGCGATTCAGATACTGTGCAGACACACCCGGACTGCAAGCGAAGAATTGCTTCTTTGAAGAGACAATTGCAGAGAAAGGAAATTTCTTTTTCTTCCAATTTAAAATCAAGCGAATCTACAAATACCATTGCTCGAAGAAGTGAGTTGGAAATGATCGAATCTGAATGTCACTTTAAACATTATGGCAAATCTTTTTTTTATGCACTCGCGTTGCTCGAAAAATATCCGAACAATATTTATGTTCATTCGATGATTGGACGAAATCTCGCACTGATATACCAAAGCTTGAAAGATCATCAATTCGGGAAAACCGTACAGCTCCCGGATGAAAGACTCGATGAAAATTACAATCTCGTTCTGGCTTTTTTGCACAACCTTAGAATCATGGAAACCGCTTCTCTTGGCTACAATTATATGACAAGCAAGAGTGAAAGTTATTTTACTGACGAAGAATTCCTTTACGCCTTGTGGCTTATCTGCAGAACACCGGTTTCAGACTTATCGGCTCAGCTGGTGAAAGAAGATTACTTAAAGCGTTTCCCCGAGGGGAGGTTTGTTTCATTACTTAATAAAGCTAAATAGCATTTCAAACTTATTAATAACCTAAAATTATGAAACCAGGATTTGTTCTGTTCTTGATCTTACTGCCAATTATTGGCAGCACTCAGAATCTCTCTCGTACTGGCGTAACTCAGGCAAAAGTCCGTAATACAGGTTCGATCCTGCAGCACGGATTGGTGAAAGGGTACTACTATTTCTACAACCTCGAAAAAAAGGACAAAAAGAATAATAATTATTTGCTCAGCGTTGTTGATGAAAACCTACGTGAGGTGAATAAGGTCACCATCACCCGTCCTACTAATTACCAGTTAATTGAATCTTCGTACAATGGCCAGGCATTTCTCTTCCTATTTTTTGATGCAAAGAAAAAAGAAACCGAACTTATTAGTTATGATAATTCATTGAATCAAATAGGCCAATTTTTAAAACCTATTGCGAGCGCCTACACCTATAACGTTTATCAAAGCATCGCTCTCGGCAATAGTGCAAGCCAGCGATATTTGATTCCGATCCAGGACAATGGCTTTATCCAATATGGCCCCGGAACGATTGAACACTACGATAATTCCCTGAAGTTGATTTGGGATTCATCTGCTGAAGATAAAAAGAACGCGGTCACCCCATCAGAAGCCTTCCAGTCGGATAAAATGGTTGGTTCAATTATAACACATGCTACTAGTCGCAATTCAGCATTAACGTATGTCATTTTGGTCAACGACTTGCAAACAGGCGCGCTGAAATTTCAGTGCGATCTTACCGCTCAGCAGTACAATGTTTCACCGAGCGACATTCATTTTGATTCCACCAAACAACAGATTGTAATTTTTGGTGAGTATTTCAACAAGAACGATAAGCAGACCAATTCGCAGAGCCTCGGTTTTTGCTATTTGAATTATGATGTGGATGGAAAACAGGTTACCTCAAAACTACTTTCGTGGGCCGACATCAGCCAGAAAGCGCCAGTAAACGAAAAAGGAAAATTTGACGGCATAAATACGAATATTTTATTTCATGACTTCGTAAGAACCAGCGACGGACAGATCTTTGCCATCGGAGAGCAGTATAAAAAAGCAGTGAGTGGTGCCGGGGTTGGCCTTCAGGTATTGAGTGTATTAGCTGCCGCAGGAACGGGTTACTATCGGGGATCAGCAGCCGCTGTTCAATTGAATGTGTACAACATGGTTGTGTTTCAATTCAATGCAGACTATTCGCTAGAAAAAGTTCATCTGTTTGAAAAGAACAAAAGCCAGATGCTTTTGCCGGCTGGGGCAACGTATTATTCTTCCAAGGAATTGGCCTACTACGGGAAAATGCGTGGAGGTTTTGATTTCCGGTTCAGCCAGGAGTTTCCGGGAAATGAAACCTTTGCAATTGTATATGTTGATGCCGAGAGGGCAAGTTCGAAAGCAATTTTAGGAGCTATTATTTACACACCCGAAAAAGTTTTTGCAGTGGACAAGACCAAATTCGACAGAAGGTCTGAAGAGTTTTCAATCATGAGAGCAAAGCCCGGTTATATTCTGATTGCCGAATACTTCCGAAAGGAAAAGAGATTTGACATGCGGCTCGAAAAGATGAATTATTGATAATTCACCTGTCGTAAAAAAATGGGTGCATAACAAATTGACGCGACTGAATCTGTCTGGATATAATTCTCAGTGCATCTCTGTGGTAAAAAAATGCACAAACCACAGTGAACACCGAGAAATCACAGAGTTCCACAGAGCTAGGCCCCAATAAATCAAAATACCTTGTGAACCCAATCACGTCAATTTGCTATACGCCCAAAAAAATTGCCGCAATATTTTTTGCTGAATTGCGACTATCTTTAGAAACCCGATAAACTTTATCACATGCCTGAAGTAGTGTTGCAAGCGGAGCAATTAAGCAAAACCTATTTTTCCGCGGATAAGAAATTGACTGTATTAGATCAGGTGTCCTTTCAGGCTGAGCAAGGAACTACACTTTCCATTATCGGCCCATCGGGAAGTGGCAAAACCACGTTGCTTGGTTTATGTGCCGGCCTTGATGTGCCTACCAGCGGTTTCGTTTCTCTGATGGGATTTAAACTTAATGCCATGAGTGAGGATGACCGTGCATATGTTCGTAATCAATTCATTGGCTTTGTATTTCAGAATTTTCAGCTACTCTCAACACTGACTGCTTTAGAGAATGTGATGGTGCCGCTGGAGTTACGCGGAGAAAAAAATATTTCTGTCAAGGCGAAAGAACTTTTGTCGCGCGTAGGCCTTGCGGATAGGCTTCATCACTATCCGTCTCAGCTTTCTGGAGGCGAGCAGCAACGGGTGGCTATTGCCCGAGCCTTCATTGCATCACCCAAGATTTTGTTTGCCGATGAGCCAACCGGAAACCTCGATGAAGAAAATGCAAAGCAAATTACAGATCTCATTTTTGAGATGAACCGCCAGGAAAAAACAACGTTGGTGTTGGTAACGCATAACCTTGAGCTTGCTCAAAAGACACAGCGGATTTTGCAGATGAAGGGCGGACACCTCATTCAAGATTCCAATCCCGATGGCTATCGGGATCAAATTTCAAATTCTGTAATCTGAGATTTGTAATCTGTAATTTGACATGATCCAATACATCATCAAAATCAAACGCAAAACAAAAAACATCTTCCGCGATCGATGGGTGTGGAAAATGGCCTGGCGCGATGGTCGTCATAACCTCTCGCGCTTGTCCTTGTTTATGGCTGCTCTGATCACAGGGATTGCTGCAGTGGTAGCCATCAGCTCTCTCAATTATTCTTTTCAATACGAGCTTGATCGCAATGCCAAGGAATTACTGGGTGCCGATCTTGTTATCAATGGAAATAAAAAATTCGATTCAGCCTGGAAAAAGTTTCTTGACAGTGCTCAAGTGAAAGTGGCCAAAGATGCCGACATGGCCTCCATGGTATTGTTTGTGAACTCGGGCAACTCGCGATTGGTGAAAGTCACCGGCCTCGAAGGTGAATTTCCATTTTATGGAAAAATGGAAACAAAGCCTTCCGATGCCTATCGTAAAACTCAGACGGGTGATTACATCATGCTCGATGAATTACTGGCAGTTCAGTTTGGAGTGAAATTGGGCGACTCCATCAAAGTAGGGAACAAAACCTTTTTGATGGCAGGTGTAGTGACGAAGATACCCGGACGTGGAGGATTGACAGCTACCATCGCCCCGGCAATTTATATTTCCCTGGCGTCACTGGATTCGACCGGATTAATTCAATATGGAAGCAGGGTAGGTTACAGCATTTATGTCAAAACAAAATCGGAAGCTGAAACGAAAACCTTGCTTACTAAAGTCAGGCCTTTAGCAAAAAAATTAAGCAACTCAGTTGAAACAGTAGAACGCAGGAAGGAAGGAATGGGCCGAAGTTTTCGCTCGGTGTATCAATTTTTCTCTTTGCTTGCATTTGTTGCATTGATGCTTGGGTGCATTGGCGTAGCAAGTTCCGTTCATATTTATGCCAGAGAGAAACGCGATGAGGTAGCCATGCTTCGGTGTGTTGGCTCTTCCGGTTGGCAAGCCTTCAATATTTATTTTATTCAGGTATTTGTGCTCGGAATTGCAGGAAGTATTATCGGGGCGTTTCTTGGAGTTGCAATCCATCAGTTAATCCCGATTGCATTCAAGGATTATCTACCCGGTGATATCCAATTTTTTATTTCCTGGCGAGCCATAGCCGAAGGAATATTGACAGGCACAATAGTATCCGTGTTGTTTACCATTTTGCCTTTGGTGTCAGTACGATTTGTTCCACCGCTAACAGTATTGCGCGCAGATTTTTTGCCGGGGAAGATTTTTTCAAAAACAAGATGGATGGCCATTATATTGATCATTTTGTTTCCGATTGCTTCAGCCGCGTATCAAACTAAAAGTTTAGTGTCAGGAGCAATGTTTTCATTAGGTATTGCTGCCGCTCTTGGTTGTCTGGTCTTAGTGGCGAGCGGATTATTGTACGTGATAAGAAAATTCTTTCCTTCCGGTGCCTCTTTTATTTTTCGTCATGCGCTCTCCAATCTCTTTCGCCCAAATAATCAAACACGGATGCTGATGGTTGCCATCGGACTTGGGGCATTTATCATTTCAGTGTTGAACATCATTCAGCATAGTTTGCTAAATCAGGTGGAGTTCAAAGGAAATAAAAATCAGTCCAATACAATTCTGTTCGACATTCAATCGAGTCAAAAGGAGGGAGTTGTGAGCCTGATTAAGGAGAACCATTTGCCCGTGAATCAACTGGTTCCGATTGTTACTTGCCGATTCAATAAATTAAAAGGACGTACGATCGAACAGATCAGGAAAGATACCGTGAGAATTCCCGATGGGATGCTTACACGCGAATATCGCGTAACCTATCGGGATAGCTTGATCGGCTCAGAAGAATTGATCGAAGGAAAATTGCAACATTTCAATTTGGATAAAAAAGATTCTGTTTTTGTAACCATCTCGGATGGAATAAATGAAACCCTTAGACTGAAAGTTGGCGACTCGATCGAATTCGATATACAAGGTGTGCCAATGAAAGCTACGATCAGTGGCATCCGAAAAGTAGATTGGCCCAAAGATCCGCCCAATTTTATCTTCGTATTTCCGCCCAAAGCATTGGCAACCGCTCCTCAGATTTGGGTGGCTACTACCAAAATTGAAGCTGCGCAAGCAACAAAATTTCAGAAGGAGTTGGTTATGAAATTTCCTAATGTTTCACTTATCGACCTGCGATTGGTGTTGAGTACAGTCAATGAGTTATTTGAAAAGATTGGATTGGTTGTTCGCTTTCTTGCGTTCTTCAGCATTGTTACCGGCTTGGTAGTACTCGCAGGAGCAGTGATTAACAGCAAGTTCGTTAGGATCAAAGAAAATGTTTTGCTCCGCACAGTAGGTGCGCGTACAAACCAAATTGTAAAAATCACTTTGATAGAGTACGGTTATCTGGGGTTGTTCAGCGGGTTGACAGCATTGGTTCTTTCACTTGGAGGAGGCTGGCTTCTGACCAAATTTTTCTTTGAAGTTGAATTGTCAGCGAACTATGTTGAACTTTTAATGATCAGTACCGGTGTGGTGCTACTTACCATATTCATTGGATGGTTTAATTCGAGAGAGGTAATCAATACTTCACCTTTGCAGGCATTACGAAGAGAGGGATAGGTTAAGTAAGTTACTTTACTTTGAAGGTACGGGCATTGCCGACTGGCTCAGGAATTCCTTTTCACCAACGGCCTGAACTGCAAAAAAGAAGTTATCCTTGGAGTAGGGGAGTTCAGCCTTTAGGTCAGTGACAAATATTTTCCTCTCCCAGAAAGGCTGGTATGTTTCGCGAAGAAGAACATAATAACCCTTTGGCTGTGGGCCTGCCTTGGGTGCTTCCCATGTGAGGTAGGTCATGTTATCCAGATTCACTTTCATTTTCACATTCTGCGGCTTGTTAGGAGCCATAGCCAACGAAGCCAGGGTTGCCAGATTAAGTTTGGCCACGTTAGCTGCGTAAGCATAATCAACGAACTTGGGCAGATCACCAAATTCTTTTCCATTCTCTGTTCTTAATGTTTGGTGTTGTTGATTGAAGTTTTCATTATACTCGGTAAATCGCACTGCAGTAAAACCGTTTTGTAAAAATGGTGTATGGTCGCCTCCACGCAAGTATCGGTCAGGTCGCATGTTCATAGTAACGGTAAACCCTTTTGTATACGGTTCACCAATTTCCTTGATGTAGCGCACCAACTGGCGTGATTGACTGTCGTTTTCTGATTTCAATGATTCACGTATTTTTTTCTCTTCATCTGTTTCTGCAGACGGAATCATCTCGCTGAAGATGCGTACCGTTTTGTCGTTTTTGTTACCGGTCTCACTTGCCGTGGAATTGCCGACAATGTCATTGTTAAGCATGGCAATAAGGTTGATTTTATTGGTTTTCATTTTTTCGGCCATGTGTCTTGCACCCAATAAACCCTGTTCTTCACCCTGAACTGCCATGAAGATAATGGTACACGGAAACTTACGCCTCGACATGACCCTGGCAAGTTCGAGCACTACGGCTACACCGGAGGCATCATCGTTGGCGCCAGGAGCAGAGATCAAACTGTCCATTACGTTAGTGGCGCGTGAATCCAGGTGCCCACTGATCAACAGCACGCGATCATCATTTGGATCTGTGCCTTTTATTGTGCCCAGAACATTTTTCATCGTCACAGTTCGCGGTATGCGGTTGGAAGGTTTAATTTCGTAAGGATCGAGTTCCACTGTCATGTTAGCCCCGGATTGTTTTCTGAACTGCTTAAACTTGGAAGCCACCCAGCGTCTCGCGGCACCAATGCCAGTCGTTGCACTGATGGTGTCACTGAGCGAGTGCCGGGTACCGAAGCTGACCATTTTTTGAATGTGACTTTTTATACTGGACATAACCAGGCTTTGATTTCTTTTGTGCCGATACAGATGCAGTGAATGAGCACAATAATAACATGATAAATAAAGGAGAACGCATAGTTTAACAGTAGTTAGATGATCAGTATTAGTAAGTGATCTATTTTTAAAGTAATTAAAAAAATTACTTCAGGCCAATCCCTAATTTTATGAGTGGAAAGATTTGACAAATTTGAAAATGTGATCGCTAAATTGGAATCTTGAATCCTACTTCCAATTCGCAGGATCTTGCCTCCAACTTTTTACATAAGTCAACTGGCCTTCATCCAAATATTTTTTTGCAACGGCTTCTTCAAGTAGATAGTTGAAATCACTTAAACAAACGAGCGGCATTTTAGCGTGCTCAAAACTTTTAGCAGCCGCATCAAAACCATAAGTGAAAATGGCGACCATCCCAATTACTTTGAAGCCTGCTTCTTGCATCGCTTGAGCTGCCTTTAAAGAACTTCCGCCTGTTGAGATCAGGTCCTCAATCATCACTGCTTTTTTGCCGGCATCAATTTTACCTTCAATCAAATTGCCCATGCCGTGTTCCTTTGGTTTTGGGCGCACATAAACAAATGGCAACCCCAAAGCATCAGCCACAAGCGCTCCTTGTGGAATTCCTGCAGTAGCAACTCCGGCAATGTATTCTGTATCGGGAAAATTTTTGCGAATTGCATCAGCCAACGACTCTTTTACAAAAGAACGAATCTCAGGATAGGAGAGAGCCAACCGGTTGTCACAGTACACAGGCGACTTCCAGCCGGAGCTCCAGGTGAAGGGATTTTTGTGATTTAATTTTATGGCACCAATGTCCAGAAGCATGGATGCCACCTTATGCGCAGTCGAATTTTCGACATTAACAAAACTCATAGCCGCAAATTAGATGATTCAACGAATATTTTGATTTAAATCTTACACCGCTTTGGTCGATTGAGAATATTTTGACTTTTTGCGACATAGTTGAGCTATGAACCTATTTGTTAACGACATTCCGCTAAGGATTTTAAAGACTGGACAAAAGCCAGATGCTGGCGATTTCAATCACGCCATCGATGCAGCCGCTGAGCCAGTGACAAAAGCCAAGCTAATCAACCACGTTTGGGTAAATAATGCCAGCGTGGCCGATATGGATTTGATCCTGGATCTGCTCAATTCAAAAGTGCCGATTAACTTAATTTCCCTCAGCATTTCAGTTAACGACTATCCTGCTTTAAATACTTTTATCAAAAAGAAATTTAAAGTGGTAAAAGCAGCGGGCGGCTTGGTGCGCAAGAAGGAAAAATTCCTAATGATGTACCGCATGAAGAAATGGGACTTGCCAAAGGGAAAAAAAGATTATGGCGAAAAGTACAGGCAGACAGCGGTTCGTGAAGTTGAGGAGGAGTGCAGTGTTGATGTCAAGTTAGGGTCAAAGATTTGCACTACCTGGCATACTTACACCATGAACAAAAACAACATGATCAAGAAGACACGTTGGTATGTCATGGATTTAGTGGATGACTCCCACATGAAGCCTGCGGTTGAAGAAGACATCGAAGAACTTCGCTGGATGACACAAAAGGAAGTTTATCACGCCCTTGAAAATTCGTACAAGTCCATCCGATTTGTTTTCGAGGAGTACTACAAAAACGAGAAAATAAAATATTAAAGCTTATACGGCAGCATGGCCGATACATCGCCTTTATAGCGATGCACTTCGCGGATGATCGATGAATTGATCGAAGCGAATTGTGGGGAAGTAATCAAAAAAACAGATTCGAGTTCGGTGTTGAGACTTCGGTTTACCTGGGCTATGCTGTTTTCGTATTCAAAGTCAGTGGTATTGCGAAGGCCGCGCAGCAAGTATTTTGATCCATTTCTTTTGGCAAAATCGGCAGTAAGCTCATTGTAGGTTTGAACCGTTATCTGCGGATGCTTTTTGAAAGTCTCTTTTATTTTTTCAATCATTAAGTCCACAGAAAAGTAGCGACTACTCTTGCCGCTGTTGTACCCGATCGCTATAATGATCTCATCAAACAACGTTAAGCCGCGAAGCACAATGTCTTCATGGCCTTTAGTGAACGGATCGAAAGAGCCGGGAAAAATAGCAATACGCTTCATTTCAAAAGATGCATTGAAAGCAAATCAAAGAAGTGATGCTCCTGCACTTCGTCAAACAAATAACTGAATTTGAGATAACTTGGCCTTCCGCCAAAGGTTACATTGCGAATGTATTTTACGAATTCCTGAGAGTGCGGGGAGTTTTTCCCTATGTAGCCACGCAGCACAATCTCGCTGCTTTGCTGATCCATGTTCAGGCCTTTCAGTACGAGCATGATGTACTTCACATAATCTGAAAACTGCTTTATTGGAAATTGGTTGTAGTAAATCAGTTTTCTGTGCTGAGTAGAAAGAATGTGCAACTTAAAACGGTCAACGTAAATATAAAGCGTATTAATTCCTGGTTTGGATTCGCTCAGAACTCCCTCAATCAATGCTGCTGACTGATGAACAAAAGTGTGAGCTGTATTCTGATAGAGTGTGGACAGCCACTGGTACAAATCATTCTGAACAGCAAATACGGTTGTGGCAATGCAAAACTTTTTCTTTGGCAGGATCAACAGAGGCATTTTGCTTTAGGTAATCAACCGCATTTTGTTCATCAAAAAGGGAAGAGGGCACTTGACAAAACTTGCTGTTCTTGATTCCAATTTTCACATCTTTCCAAAAACCTGCCTTCAGCATAGCATGAGCATCGAATAATTCGACAAGAGCTTGCAATAATTCTTCATGCGATTGCACATTGCCCATGGCGTAGTCCTCCAGTAGCATGACTCTGTTTCCACCGTCAACTACGGCAACCTGAAAATCTTTTGGGCCGGTTTGAATCAATAAGGAATGATCGTGAAGTAGCTCATCGTCAAAACGATCGTCTTTAACTTTCTTGATGAGCTTATAATTTAGAGTCGCGGTCTGCAAGATTGGGTTTCTATTATCGGTTGTGCAATATAAATATTTTTTGAGGCCTAAGCTTGTTATCAGAGCCTAAAATAGCCCCTCAGAGCGCTGACTTTTGAAGGGTGACCCACATGGTTAAAAATGCCATGACACTGACCGGAAGGAATAACTTGAATTTCATTCCAACTCATATACTTTACTTCCTTGATGATGGAAGGGCTTCCAGCCTCGGGATCAATACCTTTTTTTAATTCAGACGTTATCGGCTTGACTTTAAAAAATAGTTCAACAGCATGCAACGGATGACGAATCAGTTCACAGACAAATAAAAACTCTTCCACCTTTATGGTAAGGCCTGTCTCCTCAATGAACTCCCGCATCAAACAACTTTCGGCAGTTTCACCAAAATTGAGCCCACCCCCGGGCGGTGCCCAGAAATCTGTAGAAGTGATGCCGCTATGATTGATCAACAGAATCTTGTCTTCAACGATACAAAGGCCGCAGACGCGAATGCGAATTTTGTTTCCGTAAAATGTTTGAACCTCGCTTTCCATTTTTGCGTTTTACACTGAAACCGAGTAATTTGTTTAAAGAGTTATGAAGCCCCTTACTTTTCTTTTAGCCCTGCTATTTTCTTCATCATTTAGTAATGCTCAGACCACAGGCCCTGCATTTACCTGGGATAAAAATACGCACGACTTTGGCGATATCATTCAAGGCGAAAAGGTAGAACACACTTTTAAATTTACAAATACCGGAACAGAGCCACTTGTCATCACCAATGTGGAAGTTACTTGCGGGTGCACTACGCCTAAAGGCTGGCCACGAGATCCGATTAACCCCGGAGGCAGAGGTGAAATCACTGTTCAGTTTGATAGCACGCACAAAATAGGAAGGCAAAATAAAGTGTCAACTATAATTTCAAATGCATCGGCAGGGAACAGCCAGGTTACTTTTTCTGTGAATGTATTAGAGAAGAAGAAAACAAAATAACGATCATCTGGCGATCGAGTAAACAAGCATAGCCCACCCCGCTAATAAAAACAACCCACCAATGGGAGTGACCATGGCAAAGCTCTTGATGTTTGTCAAGGCATAAATATAAAGACTGCCACTAAAAAGAAGAACCCCAATTAGCAAGAGTAGGGAAGACCACTGCATGCTGGAGTGAAATTTTTTTTCCATCATCAATCCAACAAATAGAATTGCTAGGGCCTGGTAAAACTGATACCGCACGGCAAGTTCATAGGTCTCCATACGGCCATTTTGTGCCAATATGTTTTTCAAAGCGTGCGCCCCGAAAGCTCCGAAAGCCACTCCAAGCGTACCAAGTATTGCTCCTACAAGGAGTGTAATTTTCTGATTCATGATTTTAAAAAGGAATTATTTTTTCATTACCACTTTGAATGCATGTTCTCCGTCTGCGGTTTTCAGGCGGCCAATATAAACTCCGTCCGGCATTCCTTCAAGGGCTAGCTCGACTTGATTTTTTCCGGCAGCCCGCGCACCAAAATTTTGGTACGAAACACTCCTGCCTGTAGCGTCCCAGATATTAACATCGACCTCACTGTCTTTGGTCAATGAATAATTAATCGAGAATTTTCCCGATGAGGGATTGGGATAAACCACGATTTCATTTGCAGAAACAGGCTCAATTGCAGTCGGTGTCTGCTGAATGAACAGATTATCGATGGACCAGCCCCAACCTACCGTGTTGTCTCCATTGGAATAAAGGCTAAAACGAATTAGCAGTGTATCTCCGGCTTTGAAATTGTTTTTAAGATCAAAGCTTTCAGTAACGGTAAGCGACCGGTCTCCTGATTTTAGAGAATTAAAAGCAGACAACCAATTTGAGTTTGCAGAAGAGTTATATCCATTGCTAATAGGTATCCATGTTAAGCCATCTTTCGTGCCTTCGGCAATGACGTAATCATTGAACGAACTTTGACCGAACGTGGAGCCGGTGGCCCCGGGTTGTACTAGCGTGACATCATCATAAATGAAAATACTGACGTCCGAAGAGACAATGATAGGCACCAGCAATACGGCAGTTGCATTTTTGCCAGGGGAGTAGTTGTGTTGACTTTGAAGGCTGGAGTTTGAAGTGCCAAATGGCAGAACCGTAAAACCATCACTATAAAAATTGTTATCGCTGATGAAATAATCGTAATGCTTTTGCTGATAGGTGGAAAGTTTAAGATAGACTCCGTTGTAGAGGATAGAGGTAGTGCTTGTGCCTCCTTTATAACTGGTTGTTTGTATCGACAGCGATCCTGTAGGAACATTAGCAATTTGTAGAACAAAAGTGCCTGAATCAGGCGGAATGAATTTTACTGTCTGTGTGGAGTTGAATTTCAGCAAAACCGAATCGTATCGATATGGAACATTGAGTGTCATCTTGAATTTTGATTGCGGAGTTGTGGCCATATTGAGGACTTTAGAAACTCCATTTTGATCTTTCGCAATAGTTGCAGTCCAGATACCACGGCCGTGGGTCGCAATTACGATTTCGTTGTCCTGGCCTTTCATATCCCAAACCGCTACTGATGGAAACGTGTTGAGCAATGCCCATGATGTTCCACCATCCAATGATTCAACTATCCCGATTTCAGTTCCTGCCCAAATAATATTAGGATTGTCAGGCCTCACATATAAACTATAAACCGCAACGTCAGGAAAGCCCGTAGTGCTTGCTTGTCCAGTCCCAAATCCACTAATATCTGTCCACGTTTGACCAAGGTTAGTAGTTTTAAAAATTTTCGCGGTTTTCGCGAATGAGTAAAGGGCGTATGCGGTGTTGGGTTCCAATGGATGTGTTGCAATGCGAGTGATATTTCCAAGAGTAAGGCCACTTGGGTTAACAGTGGCATTGAAAGTTTGTCCCGCGTCCGTGGAAACAAAAAGATTCCTGGTGGAAGATTGGCCTGAACCAGCCCAAACTATGTTTGCATTTGCTCTAGACACCTCAACATCAGTAAATGAGGTAAGTCCCCAGCCTGAGGTGATAGGGGTCAGTGTCCAGTTATCGCCAAAGTTGGTTGATCGCCAAACTCCTTCCGACCCAACGGTATAAATGTTATCTGGCGCTCGATGTGAGTTCGCTAACTTCGAAATGAAAGGAAACTTGGATTGGTCAGGATTAGATCCACTTAGCGTCAGCCCTGAAAATGCAGTTGACCAAGATGCGCCTCCGTCAAGTGACCGTGCAAAATTGTTGAATTGCGATCCTCCAATCATCTTGTTCTTGTCAAGGTTGTGCCAGAGTACCTCAAAACCATCTCCTGCTAATTTAGAGTTGGTAACAAAACTCGTTGCAGAAGAAGAAATAGTCCCATTAGGCGTGTAATAAGTGGAGTTGTCTTGCATGCCACCAATATATTCCTGTGCACCGGGTTTTTTATCCACACCGTAAAACTGACTTGTGTTGTAGCCGTTGCCCACTTTTTTCCATTCTCCCTGGGTGGTGCCGGGCGAAGTTGAAACACTCGAAAGAAAAACTCCGCCATCATTGGCCATCAGCAGTTGAAATGTCTTGGTTGCATCGTTTTGCCTTATCGGATAGATGTTATGCTGATCAGGATGAACTAAATTAGAGTTGTTCACTCCGTCATAGTCGTTGTACGAGTCAGTCACAGTCATTACTGTACTGCTATACTTGTTGATCAGTGAATACGAGATTTGCAAACTCGAACCAGGTAATGTTGTAGGATCCCATGTTGCACCACTGGCTAGCACTGGCCAAAAGAAATACATCTTTTGAAACACCTGACCTCCATCAATGGCTATCGATGTATTCGTAGTAGTGGGGTTATACGGAACATTGTTGATAATGATGTATTCGCGACTTTGCTGAGTGGCATCCGTTGCCGTTGTGTTTTGCAGAAGAAGATTAAAAATGCCGTTGCGGTCTTGATCACGAAATGAAACCATCAGTTGTTGATGGGTAGACACATTCCAAACTTGAAATGGAACATCTACATAATCCTGGTAACCATAGTTTGCGTCCAGCACGCCCGAAGTCGCACCCACAGGCACTAAAAACCGATGAGCCTTCTGAGTAATACCCGGGCCAAAGCGCACCTCTACCGTATCATGGGTCGCGGCTGCATCAACTTCCAGTTTTCCACCATAAGCGGTTGCTCCGAAATTCACCAATGAAAGGAAAGAACTGGTATTTTTTTCATTTACAGTATAGTCACCAGATGACGATGCTATGGGTGAGCCTAATGTAATTTGATAGGCTCCTATACCACCTACATAAACAACATCTTTATTGTAAGGACTAAATGCTACTGTATTATCGTACCATCCTTGATCGCCAAGATAATCCAGCGTCTTGCTGCTTAGGCTCAGGGTTACCAAGTTCCAAGTCACGCCAGCGTCATCAGACATATAGAGATCTGACTTCGCGCCAGAGAGGGAGCCCTGCGCTGACGCAACAATGCGATCCGTTTTTGCTGGAGAGACAGCAATTTCTATTCGGCCTTTGGGAAACATTCCTGTATTGGAGCGAGCCCATGTTGCTCCTTTATTCGTTGACTTGATTACTCCAACTCCATATTCGGCAGCATATAAAATTGAAAAGTTGCCTGGCACTGGGCGCAGGTCTTGCACCACACCAGAATACACTTTGGTCCAGCTGAGCCCTCCATTAATTGAAAGGAATATGCCCGAATTGCATACTGCGAGAACATAGTTTTCATTGGCCGGATCAACAGCTATGCGATTTACATTTCCTAAGGAAGAAGAGTTTCCCAATGCATTCCAGCTTCCGCCCTTGTCAGTGCTCTTGAAAATACCCATACCGTCAACACCGTCTACCAAGCCAAATCCTTCCCCCGTGCCAGCGTAAATTACACTGTGATTCGATTCTGCCATTGCAAGACAGGTGGTCGCCATGTTTGGCACGAACGGTGTAATCCACTGCCAACTTGTGCCTGCATCCAATGTTTTCCATATGCCACCTGAGGCAGAACCTGCATACCATGTTTTGTGAGAGGCATCATCCGGATCAACGATTAGCCCCCGCGTGCGGCCTGGTACATTTCCGGGGCCACGTTCAGTAAATGCAATAACGCCATTTGAATTACTTTGAATTCGAGCAGTGACTGATGCTTTCTGCGGAGAAGAAATTTGTTGAGCTTTTTGCAGCTCAATCAATTGATAGTTTTGTGGGTAGGTAGGCCTGTCTTCATCTGCTCGAGTGCGTATGCCCTTATGAAACTTTAAAAATTCTTCTGGTCCGTCTTCACGCTCTTCATATTCCTCGTATTCTTCTTCCTTCGCTATTTCATTTCGGAAATGCATTCCGATTGAAAGCGATATTATAAAAAGAAGCGTGAGTACAAGGATATTTTTCATTGGAGGTGGATGCAAAAAATCAAAGATAGGTAAGCCAGTGATTTGTGAAAATGATTAATGATTTTGGAGGGGAGACGAAGAAAGGAAATCATGTACTTTATCGATCAAATCTACTTTACCAGAACCAAGTACTTATTTAAGTCGATCACTTTTGAATGATCTTCAGGCTTTGCATCTCGTTTTACAATACCAGGGGTATGAGACTCTTGGATCTGCATGTCACTCAGCCATCTAACGGAGCCCCTGATTTTTTCTTTTGCAACGATCTTATTGTCTGAAAGCCGAATGATGGAATAGCTTGTAAATCCATCCTGCTCAAGGTAAGCAAGTGCAAAAGTTTTGGAATTGTTTTTGGTTGTTACCACTTTTTCCCCAATTTCTTGCGCAACAATTTTTTGTAGGACGTTATCTTGTTGTGATTGTCCTTTGGAAGATGGTTTGCATGCGCAGAATAAGAGTAGTACAACAGCAACTACTCTCATGTCTTCTGCTTCTTTTTCTTCGCAGCCGGGAAGAGAATATTGTTTAAGATCAGGCGATAGCCTGCTGAGTTGGGATGTAGATTTAGGTCTGTTGCTTCTTCATATACATTATGCTGATAGTCTTCCGGATCATGACCACCATAAAATGTCCAGAAGCCTTTACCTAAAATGCCATGAATGTATTTGGCTTCATTAATCGATTTTGTTTCGGCCATGATCACCACCTCAGGCTTAATCAGTTTCTTTTTAAAGCCAGTAGTTTGCCCATAAAATCCTTTAATCTGTTTCTCATGATTTTGAGTGAGCATGGTAGGGATGGGGTCCCACTTGGCTGAGAATTGGAAGAGAGAAAAATAATCATTGTTGGGTGCAAGACCCCGCTCGGGTGCGTTATTGTCGATGTCAGAGAATTCGTATTGGTAAGGATCTCGGGAGAGGTGAAAGTTGGTAAACGCTAAGGAGTTTTCAAAGTTAAGTTTCTCCTGTGCTCTTGGGTCAGCCGGGTCTCCGTCATACATGTGTTCACAGATATCCAATCCATCTGCAGCTAAAGCAATATCAAACGAATCTGTTGCCGAGCACATGGCAAATAAAAATCCGCCACTCGCTACAAAGGCTTTGATCCGTTTTACTACCGCTAGTTTGAGTTGAGATACTTTATGAAATCCAAACTTACGTGCTGTCTCTTCTGCTTCACGTTGCTGCTCAATGTACCAGGGGTAATTCGAGTAAGCCGAATAAAACTTTCCATATTGGCCGGTGAAGTCTTCGTGGTGCAGGTGAAGCCAGTCGTATTTAGGAAGTGATTCGTTGAGTACTTCGTCATCAAAAATAACATCGTAGGGAATTTCTGCATAACTAAGCGAAAGTGTCACGGCATCATCCCAGGGCTGTTTGGATTTGGGTGAGTACACAGCCACACGAGGTGGCTTTTCCAGTTTCATGATGTCATAGTTCAGCGCAGGGCTTGCGATCTCATTAACTATCGCATTTACTTGAGCTTCCGATATAATTTCAAAACTCACTCCGCGAACGACTAGCTCATTTTGGATTTTTGGATTGTACTTGCACATGAAACTGCCTCCTCTGTAGTTCAGCAGCCAGTCCACTTCGATGTCTGATTTTAAAATCCAGTAGGCAATACCGTAAGCTTTTAAGTGATTAGTCTGCTTTTCATCCATCGGAATGAAGATGGAATTGGACCTGCAAACATTTGATAGCAAAACCCCCACTAACAACAAAATCCCCGTTCTCATCGTAAAAGTCAACTGGTTTGTAACAAAATGAAGACTAAGTAGTCTTTTCTAGAACGAATAAAGGTATACTTTTGATACGGAAATCGCTACGGATAATACTTTGAATTTTACTACCGATGAATTTACTTGAAAATATTAAAGAAGGGCTTCGGTCAGTGAAGGCCAATTTGCTTCGTTCTGTACTAACAGCCTTGATTGTTGCCATCGGCATTACTTCATTAGTTGGTATTCTTACCGCAATAGACGGGATCGAATATTCAGTAAACGAAAGCCTCTCCTCCTTGGGAGCTAATTCATTCGATATTTATTCTAAATGGAATCGCGGCTCAGCACAAGAGGGGGTAAAAGAGAAACTTTTCGCTCCGCTGCAGCTTAGCGAGGCTCAAAAGTTTGTCGAACAATATTCTTATCCATCAACTATCAGTTTATCGGCACGACTTACCATTCTGGCAGAAGTAAAGCACGGCTCAGAAAAAACAAACCCCAATGTGAATGTAATGGGGGCGAATGAAGAATACATGGGCATCAAGGGACTGAATCTTGAAAACGGCCGTAATTTTTCTTCGTTTGAAATTCAACATGGTGGAAGGGTAGCCATTGTGGGACATGAACTGAGTAAAACATTATATGGCGAGGGCAAAGATCCGGTTAACACCGTAGTATCGTTCAAGGGTGCTCAATTTAAAGTGATAGGAAAATTGAAAGAGAAGGGATCACTTTCGGAAAACAATTTTGATAACATGATGATCATACCCATTGTGGTGGCTAACCAATTGGCTGCAGGCGTTGGCTTGAATTACAGGCTCAATGTGGGCGTCACTGATCCCAATCAAATGGACTTTGCCATGGGAGAGGCAACGGGCGTGATGAGAAAAATAAGAAGAGATGAGGTTGGTAAAATCAATTCATTTGAAATAGAAAAGAGCGAATCACTTGCTCAAGAAATGGAAAGCATTACCAGTGGCCTTCGCATGGGAGGCTTCGGTGTGGGGTTCATTACGCTTCTTGGTGCATCCATTGCCTTAATGAACATCATGCTGGTTTCCGTCACTGAACGGACTCGTGAAGTGGGAGTTCGTAAAGCACTGGGAGCTACACCATTACGTATCAGACAGCAATTTGTAATTGAAGCTATTGTAGTCTGCGTTTTGGGTGGGATCGTAGGTGTTTTGTTAGGCATTTCGCTGGGGAATGTGCTCTCCCGATTTGTATTTAAAATTGACGCATTTGTGATGCCCTGGTTCTGGATAACCCTTGGGATGATTGTATGTATTGTTGTTGGACTGTTATCCGGTTATTACCCGGCACACAAAGCATCGAAGCTTGATCCTATTGAATCGTTGAGGTTTGAGTAGATATTGCAAACAACATTTTAAAGAAAAAAGCCCCAACGCCTTTGGGGCTTTTTTTTGGCTTGTTAGTCTGACTCCATCCGTTTATGAAGGATTGACTGATCAATTTTAGGAGATGCCGGGCAATTTGACTTGGACAGCCTGGGACTTTCTCCCATTAAAAAGTGAATCGACTTCTTAGTAAGAATTTGTCAAGACTTGAGGAGATTATGATCTTACACTTAACTACCAATGTCGTTTAGTTAAGCACCTTAGTCGTTCTCTCTTCTGGAGAGGACTGGAGGTGAGGTGGTTAAAAAAAGCTTAGCTAAACGACATTGCCTTAACTATTATCACCGATGTCGTTAATATTAAATCGGTTGTCAAGTTTACGTGACAGGTTTTCTCTTTCGTGTTTGCATTATATTTTGCAGTAAATAATCACACATAACTAATGCGACTCTTTATTCATCTGGTGACTGTTGCGGTGTTAATCTTCAGTTGTGAGGCTAAAAAAAAGCAATCCTCAATACGAATATCACTGGGTAAAGTCGATCAACAATTGGAGGAAGCCTCTGGCCTGACGGCAAGTGTCAGTAATCCCGGAATGCTGTGGGCAATCAACGATAGCGGAAATCCACCGGAAGTTTTTTTAATTGATCAACATGCTAAAACCAGAATGGTCTGCACGCTCCAGGCACGTAATCGGGACTGGGAAGATATAGCGATCGGTGCTGGCCCTGATCCGCAAAAAAAATACGTCTACGTAGCCGATATTGGTGACAATTGGGGGAGATATGATTTGAAATTCATTTATCGTTTTGAAGAACCAAAGCTGCAAGTACAAAGAGAGATTACCATCACACAGCTCGATACTTTAATACTGAAAATGCCCGATGGAAGTCGAGACTCAGAAACAATATTGATTGATCCCTTCGACAATGATCTTTTTATTATTTCCAAGCGTGAGGATTCGGCAGGTCTTTATACCGCGGCCTATCCATTTTCAAAGGACACTATCATACTCCGTAAAGGGTTGACACTGCCTTTTAAAAAAATAGTTTCCGGCAGTATTACACGGGATGGAACCGGAATTTTATTAAAAACCTATGATAAAGTATACTATTGGAAAAGATCAATCAATGAAAATTTGCCTGAAACTTTAATAAGGAAGCCCATTGAGTTGGACTACGAGCGTGAGCATCAGGGAGAAGCAATCGCCTGGTCGGACAGGGGAGATAAATTTTACACGCTGAGTGAGGGCGCCTTTGGAAACTCTGCCGAATTACTGATGTACAAAGTAAAAAAATAATGACTCCTTGCATGTTCTCTCATTGCCAAATTTTTTACTAGACTAATCAGCGGCATACGATGCCATAAATTCCAATTCTTTTTCATATTCCATGCAGACTTCTTTGATGCCTTCTTGAAGATCTATTTTAGGGCTCCAGCCCAATGAATTAATTTTAGCAGTGTCCAGCAATTTTTGTGGTGTACCATCGGGGTACTCAGTGTTGAAATAAAGGTCACCATTGAAGTCCGAACAATGTTTAATAAGAAGAGCCAAGTCTTTGATGCTAATGTCAACACCGGTGCCCACATTAATTATTTCGTCACTGTCATAGTTTTCCATGAGAAACAAACATGCATCTGCGAGGTCGTCCACATGAAGGAATTCCCGTTTGGGTGTTCCACTTCCCCAAATCTCTACTGTTTCCCGATCATGCGCTTTAGCTTCATAAAATTTTTGAATAAGAGCAGGCAGCACATGCGAATTCATTTGATCGTAATTGTCATTTGGACCATACAAATTGGTAGGCATCAGGCAAATAAAATTTGAACCGTACTGTTGACGATACGATTGACACATTTTGATTCCCGCTATCTTGGCTATGGCATAGGGCTCATTAGTCGGTTCCAATGCGGCCGACAGCAAGGCCTCTTCCTTTATTGGCTGTGCAGCAAACTTCGGGTAAATACATGAGGACCCCAGGAAAAGAAGCTTTTTAACATTGTGCATGAATGCTGCATGAATGATATTGGTCTGAATCATCAGGTTGTCATAGATAAACTCTGCGCGATACGTGTTGTTTGCGAGAATACCACCCACTTTAGCTGCCGCGAGAAACACATACTCAGGACGTTCCGCTTCAAAAAATGATTGTACCGCATGCTGATCGCAGAGGTCTAATTGTGAATGCGTCTTCAAAACAAGATTTCTAAACCCCTCCTTTAGTAACTTTCTATGAATAGCCGAGCCAACCAATCCGCGGTGACCCGCTATATAAATTTTAGCATTCTTTTTCATCTGAGATTTTATTTTTTATTGTCATATAAGTGCCCATGCCGATTGCCATTCTTTTGGTTCTGCTTCGCTGCATTTCATGGCTCATCGTTTGTTAGAACATACTGCCCATTAGAAATTAAAATTTTGTCGCGCTCAAATAGTTTCAAATCAGCTTTCATCATTTCTTTCACCATGTCGCTCACCGAATATTTTGGTTGCCAACCTAATTTCTTTCGAGCTTTGGTTGAATCACCAATTAGATATTCAACTTCTGTCGGTCTGAAATAAGTTGGGTCTACCGCTAAAACCAATTTTCCCGGTGTTATTAAATATTCGAGGTTTTCGCATCTGACAGCCCGTGCAACCTCTTCCTTGCCTTCGCCCTCAAATTCCAATTCGATTCCAATTTCACTGAAAGCCATTCTGACAAAATCACGAACCGAAGTTGTAACGCCTGTTGCAATTACAAAGTCGTCAGGTTGATCTTGCTGCAACATTAACCACATCGCTTCAACGTAATCTTTTGCATGCCCCCAATCACGTTTAGAGTTTAGGTTGCCGATGTACAACTTGTCTTGCAAACCCAGCGCTATGCGTGCCACGGCACGAGTAATCTTTCGTGTAACAAATGTTTCTCCACGCAGTGGTGATTCGTGATTAAATAAGATTCCGTTGCAGGCAAACATATTATATGCCTCTCGATAGTTTACTGTAATCCAATACGCGTATAGTTTTGCAGCAGCATAAGGTGACCTTGGATAAAACGGAGTTGTTTCACGCTGAGGTATTTCCTGAACCAGACCATATAACTCAGACGAGGATGCCTGATATATTTTTGTCTTGTGGCTAAGGTTGAGTAACCGAACTGCTTCCAAAATTCTGAGCGTTCCCAACCCATCTGTGTTGGCGGCATATTCGGGAATGTCAAAACTTACTTTTACGTGTGACATCGCACCTAAATTGTAAATTTCATCGGGTTGTACTTCCTGAATAATTCGGATCAAACTTGTCGCGTCAGTCAAGTCACCATAATGTAATTTGAACATAACATTATTGTCATGCGGATCCTGGTACAGATGATCGATGCGATCGGTATTAATCGAAGAGCTTCTCCTCTTGATTCCGTGTACAAAATATCCTTTTGCTAAAAGTAACTCAGCCAGGTAAGCGCCATCTTGCCCGGTGATTCCCGTGATCAACGCCACTTTATTTTTATTTTTTCTAGTCATGGATCGTGCTCCTTTCAGATTTTGAAAACAATTCTAAGAAAAGAATTGAATTAGGGAAACGATCCAGGTTTTCTCAACACATGATGCTAATCATCATTTTCTACCGACATAACCTATCGATAGTTCATGGAATGATAAATTTTTTTTTCCGTAAGATAACGGTCGTTGAATTCCCTCAGAGCAAATCGGTACTTCGTCTTGCAATTGACGTACTTCTAAATCCGAAAATAATGAGAGGTAAATATTACTCATCCATTCTAAAAGTCTTGATTTTCATTATTGACTTTTGGTTAATCGAAATGGCTTTTAGGGCGGCCAACGAATTAGGTTTTGCTAAAACTATCCCGGAAGCTCAACTGACGACCTTCTTTTTGATTTTCAGTCTTATCTGGATCATCGCTGGGTTCTTTTACAAAATATACAGGATAGAAGCGCTTCCTCTTATAAAGAACATCAGCATCAACTTGTTCAACGCATTTTTGACTCACGTATTAATGATTGTCACTATTCTCACGACATTCCATGTATTCACTATTAGTACAACTTTCCTTGTAGCTGCTTATGTAATAGCCGCCACATTCATTGTAGGGATGCGGCTGTTTTATAAATTGATGTTAAAGTACATTGAGTTTTCAGGATTTGATCAGCGAAAAGTGATCATTATTGGAGCTACCGGATCAGGGTATGCACTTTACCATTTTTTCTCTGAACATCAGGCAGCAGGTTACCTGTTTAAAGGTTTCTTCGCTGACCATCGTGATGAACCTCATATAAATCCTCAACTCCTTGTCGGAAAATTGAGAGAAGTAAAAAGCTTCTGCGAGCGAGAAAACATCGATGAGATTTACTTCGCTTTGCCCTTGGCCGATGATCATTTACTTCAGGAATTCCGTCAATTCGCTGACGACAATTTCATTTACTTTAGAATTGCACCGGACTTTAGCAAACTGGTGAGTGAAAAGTGCAACATTTTCTTCATCAACTCCGTCCCCGTTTTTACGCCAAGGAATGAACCGCTTGGAATTTCCCTGAATGCCATATTGAAAAGACTCTTCGATATTGTCTTCTCAGCTTGCGTGATCTTTACTCTATTTCCAATACTGTTTCCAATCATTGCCTTCGCTATTCGACTTGATTCGGAAGGACCTATATTCTTCAAGCAGTTGCGGCCAGGTAAAAAGAACAAACTCTTTGACTGCTATAAATTTCGCACCATGTACCATAATGATACGACCGAGGTACAGGCAACAAAGAACGATTCGCGCATAACCAAGGTGGGACGCTTTTTGCGAAAAACAAATTTGGACGAGCTACCTCAGTTCTTCAACGTACTGCTTGGAAACATGTCAGTAGTCGGGCCAAGGCCGAATTTGATCAGTCAGTTGGAAAAATATTCGAAGACTATTCAACTCTATAAGATCAGGCATTTTATTACTCCGGGTATTACAGGCTATGCTCAAGTCAACGGGTTTAGAGGAGAAACCAAGGACCCTAAACTTATGGAGAAGCGCGTGCACTACGATGTGCTGTATCTCCAAAATTGGAGCCTAGCACTCGACATCAAAATCATTCTACTCACCATTTGGAATATGATTAAGGGAGACAAACATGCTTTTTAATTTAGCGTAAATATATTTTGAATGCGAACGAAAAATATTTTTAATTCTATTGTTTCCATAGGAACCTATAAAGCCTTCATTGATGAGATAATCTCCTACGGGCGTGCGAAGACTCCATCTTATGTTTGCTTTGCGAACGTCCACATGGTAGTTGAAGCGTATCATGACGAGTCGTTTCAAAAATTGATCAACGAAGCTAACATCATTGCTCCGGATGGTAAACCATTATCTGCCTTCTTAAGATTATCAGAAGGAATAAAACAGGATCGCGTGTGTGGGATGGATATTATGCCGGATCTTTTGAAGCAGGCAGAGACTGCTGGTGAATCGGTTTACTTTTATGGCTCAACGGATGAGTTGCTGAAAAAGATCACCCAAAAGGCAAAAGCGGAATTCCCTGCCTTGAAGATATCTGGCTATTATTCTCCGCCCTTTAGGATGTTATCAAAAAAAGAAGATGCAAGAATCACCAAAAAAATCCGCGAGGCTAACCCTGACCTTGTCTTTGTCTCACTAGGTTGCCCTAAACAAGAAAAATGGATGGCAGAACATAAAGACAAACTCAACGCTTGTTTGCTAGGCCTTGGCCAAGCATTCAGAACCTATGCTGGCGTGGAAAAGAGATTGCCTAAGTGGATGCGGGATCTTTCATTGGAGTGGGCATACAGGTTTATCCAGGAGCCCGGCCGATTATGGAAAAGGTATATGTACTCCAATTCTGTTTTTTTATTCCTCGTTTTTCGCCATATAATCTTTCAGTTTTTCCAAAAACACTTTCACTTACACCATCGAGTGACATAGAAGTCAGTCCGCGCCCATGAAGGTTGCCCACTTGATAATCGTAATAGCTCTCTTTGCTATTCACGCTTCTGCAACAAATTACTATTTGTCGAACAAAGGCAATGATTTGCAAAGCGGAACAAGTGCACTCACACCATGGCGTAGTTTTAAAAAGTTGTCGGAAGTAATTAAAACGTTTCAGCCCGGAGATTCGATTTTGTTGGAAAGAGGCAGCGTTTTTTTTGGGACACTAAAAATGTCGGCCTCGGGAAAACAAGGAGAAGAAATATACATAGGTGCTTATGCGACAGGTGCAAAGCCGGTTGTGAAAGGTTCAATAGAAGTAAACAACTGGAAACTTTTTCGAGACAACATTTGGGTAGCGGATTGTGCGGAGTGCAACACTGAACCCGGCAATGTATTCATGGATGGTCGCTACCAGCCTTTGGGAAGGTATCCGAATGACAGTTACCTCGCACTTTCATGCAACGCACAATGCAAGAAAACTCTGACTGACAATCATCTTGCTTTTGCTGATGGCTACTGGGATGGTGCGGAAGTCGTAGTAAAAAG
>WNFL01198097.1_pt1 | contig 40285 bp, 36 predicted proteins | sample 5400361 | NCBI WGS metagenome assembly WNFL01 (sample SAMN13153351, study PRJNA577476) | soil metagenome | isolation source: 40 cm soil on Douglas fir-dominated hillslope | place: USA:California | collected 2013-09-17 | reverse complement strand
ACTGCCGCGCCTGGTGCTGAAACTCATCCACCAAGGCGGTCTTTCCGATCCCGGCCTCGCCGGACACGAAGACGATCTGTCGCTCCCCGCGCAGCGCGCGTTGCTGATAATCGCGCAACTCGCTAAGTGGCTTCTGCCGGCCAACCAGCATGTTCGGCGCCAATTCACCGCCAACTCGCGTCGGCGGCGCACCGTGACCGACAGGCGCAATGAAGCGGTACCCGCGTTTAGGTAGGGTCTCGATGAACACCGGCTTCTTCGGACTGTCTCCCAACACTCTGCGAACGTCGAACATGACGCCCTTCACCGCCTGCGGCTCCACAGCCACATCGGGCCACACGGCGTCGAGCAGTTCATCTTCTGTCACCAGCCTCCCCGCGCGTTCGACCAGATAGCGCAGCACGGCGTAAGCACGGCGTAGGATTTGGGCCGCAACAGGATGCGCTCCTCATCGCCGCTGTCTCTGCGGCGCCACAAGCACTGGTTGGTTGTGTCGAGTCGAAAGGGAGGGAACTGCTTGTCGGTCGTGAGGGACCGGGTGCCCTCGGGCACCGACCGTAGCGAGGCAACCTTCTGGCTGGCCGGCACACGGCTCAACAAAGGGCGCGCGGTCATGATCGCAGCTGGAGAAGTATAGAAGACCATGCCATCTGGCAGCTCTGACCCGGCGCCTGCATGCTTGTGAGGTAGCGTTTGCGCCAGGGGGTAATGAATGCTGCTGCGACTATCGATTGGCTGCTCATGGCTTTGCTCCAACTCGTGCTTGTATCGGGATCACCCTACCGCGGCCACGGCGAAAAAAGCCTTAAATCGCCATGAATACTGCTGAAAATAGGTTGAGGTCCGACAAATTTGCGCAAGAAGCCCGTAAAGGCCGCAAGCAAGTTAACCCGGATATTTCACCAGGCCACCCCCGTTTGCTTGCAGGTGCGTCGGTGCAGCCAATCCAAGGACGTTCGGTTTGCGTCCTAGTGGATTTGGGGGCTACTCGGATTCTGGCCGGATTCTGGCGGGTTCTGGCCGGCCATATCGGGCATGCCCGTCTTGCCAATAGCATGATCTATTGGCTGCGCCGGTCGAGCCCGATCTGGCTCGCCCAGTCCTGCGCCATGATTCCGCGTCCTGATGAAATATCCGGGCTAGCGTGCGGTTGGCGGCACAGCCCCACCTTCGAGCGACCCATGCGAACCCGTCGCAAACGCCAGCGCACTGGCTGCGGTCTGTGCGCTGGCCCGCGCGTCCTCGAGCTGCGTCTCCGCCTGCACCAAGGCGTTCTCCTCGTCGGACAGGCTCGTATATGTGCCAACTCCATTGCGATAGGCCCCGAGCGCACCCGCATGCGAGGTGCGCGCGGCCGCGGTCAGCGTGAGCGCGGCATCATGCTCGGCGAGTGCGGTGGTGAGACCGTAGTAGGCATCGGCAACCTCCTTTGCCGCCGTTTGCCTGGCATGCTCCAGCGTCTCGCTGGCCGCGCTCACCTCGGCGCTGGCGATCCGGCTTTGTATATCGCGGCGTCCGCCGTCGAACAGCGGCCAGCTGAATTGCAGGAACAACGCACCGCCCGGCTTGTTCACCGAGTAGTAAGGGCTGCCCTCGACGCTGAGCGCGCCGATGTTCTGATAGAGCGACCCCACCAGCGCCACAGTGGGCTTGTGCTCGGCGCGTTCCTTGTCCAGTATCGCTTGCGCGGCGCGTACCTTGCCGAGCCCGGCGATAATATCCGGGCGATTCGACAGCGCCTGCGCGACATACTGTCCGACGTCGGCAGCGGGCTTCTCCGGAAACGGCGGCTCGGAGCCCTCCGCAATCCGGATCCCGCTCGTGGGCTCCAGCCCTACGCTCGCCAGCACGGCCGCGTAGGCGGTTCTCTCCGTGCCGGCGGCATGCTCGAGCGTGAAGCGCGCCTGTGCGTATTGGCGCTGTGCTTTCGCCAGCTCGACGGAAGTGGCCAGCCCGTGCGAGCGGCGCGCCTGCACTGCATCGCGATCGAATTCGGCCGTCTTCAGCCCACGCTCGGCGGCGCGCAGCTTGCCGCGTGCCGCGCTCAGCGCGTAATAACTGCGGCTTACCGCGAAGATCAGCTTTTGATGCTCCCCTGTGAACGCGACGTTCGCCACGAAGGAGTTCTCCCGCGCGTTGCGTTCCGCAGCCTGCCGCCGGCCGAAGTCGAACAGCAGCCACTTGATGGCAAGGGACGGCACGAGCTCGCGCGTTTCCGCCGTAAAGAAGCCTTGCGGGAAAACCGACGGTGGAATCGGCATCGGGGTGCGCTGGTAGCCGGCAAGCGCTTCTGCGGACAACTGCGGCACATAGGCGCTTTGCACCAGCCCCACCGCCAGCGCTGCCTGCCGCGCGCGCTCCCACGCCTCTCGCGTCTGCGGATTGCTTCGCTGCGCCAGATCGATGAGCGCAGCGAGATCGTACTCGCGGTTACGCTCAACGTTCACCCTGTCGGCGGAGGCCGGCGAAGACCGCTGCGCCTCAACGACGTTGGCCGCGCCGCCCGTCACCGTCGGTAAGCTCTGTCCGGCAGCCCCCGTCACTCCACCAGCAGCAGCGGCCGGACCGCCAGTCAACGGGCTCGCTTTCTCACTTTGCGGTGGAATGCGCCATGGCGTCTCCGGCGTGCTCGGCGCAAGCGCGATCGGATCGCTGGAGCATGCCGCGAGCAGCGGCAACAGGGCCAGCCACCCTCGCGCGATGCGCCAAATGCATCGATCAGTCAGCATCGGCGCTCGCCCCCCGCATGGTCCTATACAGCAGCCGCTCCGCTTCGGCCGCCGGCAATCCATCCACCGCAAGTGCGTCCGGAGGGTTCGGCACCGGCTGACGAGCGCGCAACGCATCGGCGTAACGACCAAGCCAGTCCGCGGCAGCCGACCGGCGAGCACGCTCGTCGTCGGACAAGGCTCCATCGCGCACCTGATTGGCGACGACGAAGCTCGCCGCCGCCAGGCCGTCGACAGCATCCAGCGCGCGTTGCTCCGGTGTCCGCTGCCGGCCTGCCCGAGGGAATCTGAGTTCGAAGCCGCTCAGCAGCACCAGGAGGCGCGCCCGGGACAAGGCGCGCGCTATCGGCAGACGCGATACCACCGAACCCATCGGATCGCGCAGCACCCCGCCGAGCGCCGCCAGCGTATCGGCCAGTGCGCTTCGGGCACCCGCCGCCGCGCTGACCGGCCAGACGGTTGCGAACACGATAGACATCAGCACATTGCCCAGCACAATGCCCGCGACCCGATCGCGCAGCACGGTCAGATCGTCTGTCGGCCCGAAACCTTGCAGCACGCCGATGTAGAACGCGAATGCCATTTGAATCCCGACGTACGCAAGCAATTCGCTGCTGGTCGAAACCCACGCGCCTACGGCTGATACCAGGGCGACCAACAGTGCGAGGTGGCCGATATCGGTCATGTTCGGCATCACATACACGATGCACAGCCCGCCGATCAGGCCCCCGATGAGCGCGCCGGCAATGCGCAGCGTCAGCTTGTGCACGGTCTCGCCGATAGTCCCGAGGGCAACGAAGAAGCACGTCACGACCGCGGTACGGATACCGGACCAATCGAGGCCGCTATAGATGATGTAGGCCGCCATGACTGCCAGCGTCGCCTTGAGCGCAAAGCGCACATGCTCGCGGTTGCTGAACGCATCGACGACAAAGAAGGCCTTCGCGGCCGGCCGGCTGTGCTCGCTCGCTGGCGGTTGCTCTCGCTCAGCCAGCAAGGCGCTTATCCGGTCCAGTACGTTAGCCAGGGCAAGGACGACTGGACTCTCGTCGGCCGAGAGCCTGTGCGGGATATCCGTCGCGGGGCTGACGCGACCAACAAGCGGCTTGCCTGCAACGGCATCGCGGCACGCCTCACAGGCAACCGCCAGCGCGCCGCGCACCGCAGGGTCGATCTGCGACGGCAGCAGGATAGCCATGCGCACCAGCTCGTCAAGGGATTCGATCAGCGCCAAGTCGAGCGCGTTGCGACTGCGCAGGTCGCGATCGACCAGCTCGGCGCGCTGTCGCAGCTCGGCGAGTTCGGCAGGTTCGGTCGTCAACCCTGCCAAGCGCGCCACGTCCCCGCTACGAAACGCTGCGACCACCGTATCGAGCAGCTCGACGGCGCGCCGGCGCAGGAGGCGCGCTGGATCTTGCCCGATCGCCAAGTTCACCAGCGCCACCAGCACCGCCGGCGCGACTACGACCACCCACAGCCACAGCACGGAATGCGTCAGTGCATCGAAATCAGGAATGTCGTCGACCAGCGTCTGCGACACGACGAGCACGAACGCGGTCAGAAATGCGATCGGGCCGACGGCGATGGTGCGCGACAGGAACATGCCGAGGAACGTCGCCGCCGCCATGAGCGGCAGCCGCAACGCCGGCTCCGCGGCGTCCGCGGCGAACAGAACCAAACTGAATGCGACCGCGACGGTGACCGCCAGCGAGCCGGCAATGGCAACCATCAAGGTGCTCGCCGCTTCGGCCTGGCTCGCAAAAATCACGATTAATGCCGCGTAGGAAGCAAGCGGGAGGCGAAACAGCATCCACAGCACGACGATGATGGTGCTGCACACCGTGATCCGCGCGACCGCGGCGAGCCTTCCCGGGCGCGCGGCCAGCTCGCTGCGCAGAAAGGCTCCCAGGGAAGGGCTGCGGCTGTTAGCCTCAACGCCCGCCGTCATGGCTCACTACCACGGTTGCCGTAGCGCCGATGCGAACCAGGTCGTTTGGTGGTTCGTCGAGCAGCACGCGCACCGGAAAGCGCTGTGCCACGATCACCCATTTGAGCCAATCGTTCACCGCTGGCAGGCCCGGGGCGCCGCCGTTGGCCGGCTTCACGCCCCAGCCCAGGCTGTCGACGCGCCCTTTCAGCGGTCGGCCGGTGTCGGCCATCAACCATACCGTCGCCGGGTCGCCCGCGCGCATCTGGCGCAGCTCGGTCTCGCGGAAGTCGCCGACCGCGTACCAATGGCGCGTGTCGATCAACGTAAACAATGGATGGCCTGCAACCGCGTAGGTCCCTTCCGCGATCTCGAGGCCCACCACGTTCCCGTCGAATGGCGCGTGCACGACGGTATTGCGTACATCGCGCTCGGCGAGTGCCACGGCCGCCTCGGCACCGCGCAGTTGCGCGAGAAGGCTTTGCGTGTCGGTGATGCCTTGGCGCGCCTGATTCGCCTGTTGCAAGGCCGCCGTCAGCGCCACCTCGGCGCTGCGCTCGTTGGTTCGTGCCTCGTCGACCTGTTGCCTGGTCACGAAACCCTGGTCGAGCAGCGGCTCGAGGCGCCTGCGCGTATTCTGCGCGAGCTCGAGCTGCGCGCGGGCGCGCCCGATCTGGGAGGCAACTGCGTCCGCCCCTGACTTCTGCGATGCGATCTGACGCAGCGTCAATTCGATCTGGCCGTGCAGCGTCTCGACCTGGGCACGAGCCTGGTGCAGACGCAGCTCGAAGGGCTCGGGATCGATCTCGACCAGCGCGTCATCCTTGCGAACGCTCTGGTTCTCGCGCACGGCGAGCTTGACTATCCGTCCGCTTACCTCAGGTGCCAGGCCCGCCGTGTCCGCGAACAGGAAACCGTCGTGCGTGCGCGGCCGCGCGTCCAAATGTAGCAACGCGAGCGTTACCACCACCACGGCGCCAACCACAACGCCGAGCGCAATCGCACGTCCCAGCCACTGACTCTGCCGGATCATGGGCGCGCGATCTCCAATCCCGAAGCTAGCCGACCCATAGCAGCCAAACGCCAAATGAGAAGGCCACGCTCATGGTCAGGTACACAAGCAGAGGGACAGGCAGCAGCTTGTCGATTCCGGCGGCAGCGAGCGCAACCCTCGTTACCGCTGCCAGGAACAGGCCCGCAAACGCGCACAGCATCCACGACGGAAAATAGGAGCCGAAGATGTTTACCGAGGGCGAAGCGCTGCAGCCTGTAAGAGCGCTGAGCGCAATCCATGCAACGGCGCGGGATGGCCGTCGGGCTGCCAACCATCGCTTGAATCGGTCGTTGCACATCTGAGTTTGTCCGGGGATGCATCTCACGTTGAGCTTTGGCTGACGCCGGAGGAACACTGCGTACTCCACTTGCGATGGAGCTCGGGAACCGCCCATGCAAGATGGGCTCAAGAGGCTCGCGGCTGGCACACAGCAAGGAGACATATCTGCACATGTCTCACGCCACCCAGTCGAAGCCCTCCCGCACCAGGTTCACAAAGCACCAATCAGCCAGTCAACGTGAAGCGAACGCCCGTAAGGCGGCCGCGATATCCTGGCTCAGTCGTGCGGCCGCGCGGCTGTGCGCGGCTGCCAGGGCGTCGTAGCTGTTTCCATGGACCGTCTCGCGTACGCTCGTGCGCCCCGTCTGGACCTGACCATCCATGGCACGGCGCACAATCCACACGGCATGTAGCGTCGCGGCCTTCCCCGGCTCCGATTCGAAGCGTTGGACCTCGATGGCGACTCGATAGTCCGCGTCCGTGCTCAAGGTCTGCGGAAATCGGGTCACGCGCGATGTCCCCAGCATCCCCACGAGATTTTCCGCGATGACGCGAGAAAGATCCTCCTGCAAGGGTGCCGCCCAGCGGTTGAACTCGTCCAACCACACCTCGTTCGCACTCGTGTCCACCACGATCTCAGGGCGATCGACGGTGGCAGGTACGGATACGGGACCGACGGTCACTGACAGATTCGATGAAATCGTGGCCGGCGTGGAGGCGGCGCTTAGTGTGTAGAAGCGCGACGCTGGAGTCGTCGCGCATCCTGGCATGAGGGTGGCAAAAACAAACAGGATCACTATGCCGGCAATGCGACCGATCATTTTCTTGCGCCCTTCTGCTCGTTCTTGCCACGGATGAGTGCCTCAGGATGGCGCTCCAAATCTTCCGCCAACACGCGCAGTGCGCGCGCCGATTGCGCAACTTCCTTCAGGGCATCGCGCAACTGTTGTTGTCCGGGGGCGTTGGGGCCGACGAGTGTGGTGTCGGCGTCACGCATCAGACGCTCGGCAACAGCAAGCGTCTGGCGCGAATCCTGAAGGGCGGTTTTCAGTCCAGGTACCAGTTCGGCATCGATGTGGCTGACAAGCTTGCCCGCTTCCTTTAGTGTCTGGTCGAAAGTCTCGAGATCCTTTTTCAGTTCGGCGCCGATGGATTCGAACGGAAGGTTATCGAGCTTGGCGAGAATGCTGGTGAGCTTGGCTTCAACATCCGGGAGGGTGCTCGGCACCACCGGCAGCTCCGGCGACGCCTTGGTCCAGTCCACTTTCGTCCCGGGTGCTTTCGGAAAATAGTCGAACGCGACGTAGCGTTGGCCGGTGAGCAGGCTGCTGAGACGGAGCTGGGCGCGGAGCCCTCGATCCTCTACCAGTCGCTCGAGGAAGGCGGACCGCTTTGACGTGCTCTCGCCCAACGCCTTGGCCCATGATCCTTGCGTTGAGTTCAGGCGCCCGATGAGACGCTCGGGGAAGGTCGTGACTTCCACACGCCCTCGCACATTTAACGTCGCGGGATCGATATCGAGTCCGACGTCGGTAACCTCGCCGGCCGGCAGCCCAAGGACTGTGACCGGCGCGCCCACGGACAGCCCCTGCAGCGACTCGGTGAAATACAGCACATAGTGCCTGGCGACGTTCTCCGGCTGCTTCATCGCGGAAGACCGGTCCGCGTAAAGCGTGTACGCGGCATTTTCGGCGGCAGGCTCAGTCGGTTCCTGCAAGGAAGGTGCATCGAATGCAAGACCACCCGCGATCAACGCGGCCAGCGAGTGCGTGTGCACCTGCACTCCGCCGGGGCCCACCGAAACGTCGAATCCGCTCTCGTTCCAGAAGCGCGTCTCGGCATTGACGTATTTATCATAGGGTGCGTCGACGAACACCTTGATTTCCACGCTGTTCCCGTCGGCCGCGAGATTGACCGCGACGACCCGCCCGGCCTCCAGGTGGCGGTAATAGACGGGCGAGCTCACTCCCAGCGAGCCCAGGTCGCTGGCCTTCAACACGAATCGGCGGCCCGGCTGGGCGCCAGTGATGATCGGCGGCAGTTCGATCCCGCTGAATTGGCGCCGCCGCTCGTTCGATTTTCCGGCGTCGAAGCCGATGTAGTTGCCCGCGAGCAAAGTGCCCAGATCGGAGATTCCCCGCAGAGTGATGCGAGGCTGCACCACCCAGAACTTCGCGTCCTCGACCATGAGCCCAGCCGCGCTCTTGGCCATCTTGGCGACGACTTCGACGCTCGAGTAGTCCTCCGATAAATGTACTGCGGTAACCTGGCCGATTTTCACATCCTTGTACCTGACGAACGTCTTGCCGGCCTCGATGCCCTCGGCGGACCTGAACACGATGGTGACGGTGGGGCCCTCGCTTGAGATGCGCTGAATCGCGATCCCCAGACCCACTATTGCGGCGAGTATGGGGACGATCCAGACGATCGAAATGCGCACACGCTTCCCCGGCAAGAGTGTGGCCTCAGGCAGCGAGTTGAGATCGACGTTTTCAGCCATGCCGGTGCAACAACTCGTGACTGGAATCCCATATCAGTCGCGGGTCGAAAGTTTGCGCGGCGATCACCGTCAGAACCACCACAGCGGCGAAGAACGCCACCCCCGGTCCCGGCTCGACGGACATCAGCGGACCAAGCTGCACCAGCGCCACGACGAAGGCGTCGACGAATACGTCGAGCATGGACCAGCGTCCAATGAATTCGACCATGCGGTATAGCCGCGAGCGCTCACGATTGCTGCTGATGGAGCCGCGCTGCACCGTAATCAGCAGATAGCCGAGGGCAACCAATTTCCCGAGCGGGATCATCACGCTCGCGACGAGAACAATCAGCGCCAGCGGCCACGACCCCGACCGGTAAAGCAGAGCAACCCCACCCATGATGGTGTCGGGCTCGGACGAAGCCAGCGTGTTGGTGGTCAGTACAGGCAGGACATTGGCCGGGAAATAACAAATTGTCGCGGCGATGATCAACGCCCATGTGTTCTGGATGGAATTGCGACGGCGGGAAACAAGCGTCGTTCCGCAGCGCGGACAGAAAGTGGTGCGCGCAGGCGCTGCAGTCCGGGACAACAGGCCGCAGGTTTGGCACGAGGCAAGCCCCATCCGGGCCGCGGTCGCCGTGGAGTCGGTCATGGTAGCGGCCCCTTGCGAGGTGCCGGGACGCAAACGCGTGAGGGATCGCTGCCGTCAACCCATTCGATCCGTGTCCACACCTCGCGCGGATCCAGGCTCGCGGGGATCGCGGTAAAAAGCACGACCAGCACACCCACCGCGTACAGTCCGATGCCGGGCACCACCGTCGCCAACTCCGCAATCTTGATCAACGCGATGAGGATGCCGAGCAGCATCACTTCCAGCATTGACCATGGTCGCAGGTTGTCGGCCCAGCGCAGCAATGGCCCGACCCAACGGGGCGCGGGTGACCGTCGCAGAAGAAGCAGGACGCTGAGCAGAAGCAGGGTATAGGCAAGCGGTGCGATCACCGCACAGATTGCGACGAGCGCCGCGGTTGCTTCGCGGCCTTGCAGCCACATTTGCATCGCGCCACCGACGATGGTGGTACTCGCCTGATGTCCGATCACTGATAGGCCCATCAGCGGTTGCGTGTTGGCGACGACGAACACGATCAAGGCGGTCAGCGTGAGAGCGAGGGGACGCTCAAGCGGACCGTGCGGCCGCGTGGCGAGAAACTCGCCGCAACGCGCGCAATATGCTTTCCCGCCGAGCGGAAGCGGCGGAATGCGCTGGAGCAGATCGCAACCAGGACAGGCACGCATGGTCGATGAATCGTTCCCAAGAATTGTCGTGGGGAATTGGCTCCAGCTATGCCTTGACAGTACTCAGGGCCGCCTGGAGTTTGGTCTCGTCGTCGTGTGTGAGCTCACGCCGGGTCCTTGCCGCGTTTCCGCCAGTCGATCGGCCGCGGCTTACTCGTGGGTGTTCAACTCCGTCGGTCGTCGTGAAGGTAGTCATGTCATCTCGTTTTCGTGTAATTGCGAAAAGGGGAACTCGGCAGACCTCCCGCCCGAGAGCCAAACCATAAGGGCGAATGGCTCGCACCAGGCTCACGGCCAGGATAGAGCGACTGGTGCTCACACGGCGTAACGCGCAGGCCGTCTCCACGTCCTGAAAGACGGTTAACCCTGTCGAAAGGCGCCGAGTCCAACATTGACTTCTTCAGTTGCAAACTGCCGACAGTCCCTCAGAAGCGGTACGTCATCGATGTCATCACGAAATCTACGTCTCGTCCGCCGGCTTCGAGAATCGTACTGGCGGCGTTGAAATGAACGTACGAGCCGGCCAGCGCGAGATGGGGATTGACCTGCCATTGCGCCTCCAGGGCGAACTGATCCCCGATTCGTCGTCCCGTCGCCGTGTTGGTGCCTGGAATGGCATTGAACGGCGACGAATAGACGGCGTCGTGTGTCGATTCACGCCACAGGAAATCCCAACTCAGCAGGATTGAAACTCTCTGTGTTGGGTGGACGGTTAGAGACGGATGCAGATCGTAGAAATTTGCGGGGACGATCAGCGTCGCTTCGCTGAAGTACGGCAGCCGCGGAAAAAGCGGATTGAACGTCCCCACCTTGCCGTCGGATGGATTGCGATCGCCGCTGGCAATGTTGGCCTTCAAACCCACTCGCGGCTTCCACGGGACGGACGCAATCGTGAATCCGGTATCAGAGGCCACCGTCCAGGCACGGATGTCTTCACTGCCGAAGCTGCCAAACTGGCCGACCATTTCGAAGTTCCAGTCCCAACCCGCGGTCGCACCAAACAACCGCGTCCCGATCGAATGTCGAATCTCCTTATTCCGCGCACCTGCGAAACGTGCGAGCTCGTTCTCGTAGCCCAAATAGTAAAGATCGGCTTTGAGATGCGGGACGAAACCTACCGGTGCGGTGAGATAAGCGCCCCACAGCTCCTGTGAACTATCCGACGGATCGTCGAAATTTCCTTCCCGCAGCTCCGTCGGCCGTGTTGCAATCAGGTCCACGCGTACGTCGCCGAATGTATCGAAGAGCCGCAATCCGTCGAAGCTGCGACGTACATTGGTGCCATCGCGCACGGAAACGAGGCGCTGCGAGCCGAGGCCAATCTCCTGGCGACCAGCGCGCAGTACCGGATCGACGTGATCGTTGATCGGCGCGTGCAGGTCAATGAAGCCCTGCTGCAGGTCCAGCCGGTCGCGATCCGTCGGCGCGAGCGGGTGGTCTTTGCCCCACTCATCGTGGTTGCCGAACTGGATGAAGGTCCGGAAGTTCTCCGACACGTGGAGATCGGCATGCGCCAGGAAGCGATGAAGGTCATAACTGTCGCGGCCCTGCCGCTTGAGCCCGAACAGCGGATCGGCGTAGGACTCAAAGCGCTCCCGCAACTCGCCGCCCAGGCTCAGGTAGGAATCGCCAAAGCGGAGGTCTTTGACCGGATCCCACAAATCGGCCGGGTGGCCCGGGCTGCGCAAGTAGCGGAAATCATCGTCGTAACGGAATGGCTGGTAAACCGGTCCGGTTTGTGCGTGAACCTGTGCAACCGACAGGCCCAGCGCGAAGCCTGCGATGAGTGTTGCGGCGCGCATTGCGGTTATGCCCTGCGCATCTCGATGACAACGATGGCGATGAGAATCACCAGCGGCAGAGCCAGGCCACCAAAAGAGAACCTTGCGTACATCACCGCGCCGGCGATCGCGCCGATAGAGAACGAGAGAATTGCCGGCAGGAAACGCTTCAGACGTGCGCGCGCCACGGTACGCAGTTCGGTGGCCGGGACACGGAGCGCATCTACAGCATCGATCACGAATTGGGTGACGTTGCCGGTCATAACCGTCGTCGGCACCAAGGTCGGAACCGCAAGCCGCGCCCCGGCGTTCTGCACCGCCATGGCGACAACGCCGATCAGGCCGGTGATCACCGCGCTCACTGCGTCCGCATCAACGATCGGCACGCTCGCGAGACCGGCAGCCATATACGCCGCCAACAAGAGCGTCTGTAGCACCAGAAGCGGAATCAGCACCGGCCGCGCAGAACGCTCGGCAATCCGCACCAGCAGGCACACCACCGCGACTGTGGCCATGAACACCGGCAGCGCCAGCAGCTTCGTTATCACGCCGGATCCGGGCTGGATCAGCGCGGCGCCGAGGAGCACGAAGTTGCCGGTGACGTGTGCCGTGAACAGGGAGAACAGCGCCACAAAACCCAAGCTGTCGACAAAGCCCGCGACAAAACTGAGGCCGGCGCCCAGCGTACCTGGCGATGCGGGTAGACGCGCTTCAGCCATGGCCGCGCGCATCGACAACGCCGAGGATGGCGGCGAGCACAAATCCGGCGATGATCGCCAGATCCTTGAGGAACATGCTGCGCCGACGTTGCGCTATCACGAGCTCGATCATGTGAGCCTATGTTCTCGGCAACATCAGGCCAGATCGAACCGATCCAGGTTCATCACCTTGTCCCACGCCGCGACGAAGTCCTGCACGAACGTCGCGTTCGCGTCCGAGCTCGCATAGACCTCCGCCAGTGCGCGGAGCTGGGAGTTCGAGCCGAAGGCGAGATCGACGCGCGTGCCGGTCCACTTGAGCGCGCCCGTCTTTCGGTCGCGGCCCTCGTACGTGTCGCCGGCCGGCTTCCATTCGGTGCCCATGTCGAGCAGGTTCACGAAGAAGTCGTTGGTGAGCGTTCCGGGCCTTTCGGTGAAGACGCCGTGCTTGCTGCCGCCGGCGTTGGCGCCCAGTACGCGCAGGCCGCCGACAAGCACGGTCATCTCGGGCGCGGTCAGCGTCAGGAGTTGCGCCTTGTCGACAAGCAGGTGCTCGGCCAACATCTCGGGCTTGCCATGCGCATAATTGCGGTAGCCATCGGCGGTCGGTTCCAGGTAGCCGAAGGACTCGATGTCGGTCTGATCCTGCGTGGCATCGTTGCGGCCCGGGGTGAACGGTACATTAACGTCCCGGCCAGCCTTCTTCGCGGCGTGCTCGACGCCCGCGCATCCCGCGAGCACGATCAAGTCTGCGAGCGAGACCTTCCTGCCATCAGAGGCCGCGCCGTTGAACTCGCTCTGAATCCCCTCCAGCACCTTCAGCACTTTCGCCAGTTCGGCCGGCTGGTTGACTTCCCAATCCTTTTGCGGCGCCAGACGGATGCGCGCGCCGTTCGCCCCGCCGCGCTTGTCGCCACCGCGGAAGGTGGAGGCCGAAGCCCAGGCGGTCGTCACCACCTGCGAAACCGTAAGCTTCGAGGCGAGGATCTTCGCCTTGAGTGCCGCAATGTCCTGCTCGTCGATCAACTTGTAGTCGACCTTTGGGATCGGGTCCTGCCAGATCAGCTCGTCGTTCGGGACCTCGGGGCCGAGGTAGCGGGCGCGCGGGCCCATGTCACGGTGCGTGAGCTTGTACCACGCGCGGGCGAAGGCGTCGGCGAAGGCTTGGGGGTTCTCGACGAACCGCTTGGAGATCTTCTCGAACGCCGGGTCGAAGCGCAGCGTGAGGTCCGTGGTCAGCATGGTCGGCTTGTGCTTCTTGCCGGGGATGTGCGCGTCGGGAATGATCTCCGGCGCGTTCCTCGCGACCCACTGCTTGGCACCGGCGGGCGACTTGGCCGGTTCCCACTCGTACTTGAACAGATGCTCGAAGAAATCGTTGCTCCAGCGCGCAGGGGTAGTGGTCCAGGTCACTTCAAGGCCACTGGAGACAGTGTCCTTGCCATGCCCGCTGCCGAAGTTGCTGACCCAGCCCAGGCCCTGCGCCTCGATTGGCGCGGCCTCGGGCTCCGGACCCTTGTGCGATTCCGGAGCGGCGCCGTGCGTCTTGCCGAAGCTGTGGCCGCCTGCGATCAGCGCGACGGTTTCCTCGTCGTTCATCGCCATGCGGCCGAAGGTGGCGCGGATGTCCTTGGCGGCGGCGAGGTAATCGCCGCTGGCGTCCGGACCCTCGGGATTCACGTAGATGAGGCCCATGTGCGTGGCGGCCAGCGGCTGATCCAGATCCCGGTCGCCCGTGAAGCGCTTGTCGGTGGCCAGCCAGGTGGTCTCCCTGCCCCAGCTGACGTCGTTGTCTGGTTCCCAGACATCCTCGCGGCCGCCGCCGAAGCCGAACGTGCGGAAGCCCATGGACTCGAGCGCGACGTTTCCGGCAAGGATGATCAGATCGGCCCAGGAGATCGCCTGGCCGTACTTCCGCTTGATTGGCCAGAGCAGGCGGCGCGACTTGTCGATGTTGACGTTGTCGGGCCAGCTGTTGAGGGGAGCGAAGCGCTGCTGCCCGCGGCCGCCGCCGCCGCGGCCGTCGGCCGTGCGATAGGTGCCCGCGGCGTGCCAGGACATGCGGATGAACTGCGGGCCGTAGTGGCTGAAGTCGGCCGGCCACCAGTCCTGCGAATCGGTCATCAGCGCGAGCAGGTCCTTCTTGAGCGCGAAGTAGTCAAGCTTCTTGAATTGCTCGGCATAATCGAATTTCTCCCCCAGCGGGTTGGACCTGGTCGAATGCTGGTTCAGCAGGTCCAGGCGCAACTGATTCGGCCACCAGTCCCGGTTCGACGTGCCGCCGGCGGCGGCGTGATTGAACGGACACTCGATCTTGTCGGTCATTGCATCGGCTCCTTTTGTCGCACAGCCCTAGAAAGCGAAGCACGAGCAGCCGAGCGCACCCCATAAACTCCTGGGGTCCTGGACTGGCAGCGTGCTGCTCCAGGCGCGGATGTGATCGTGGCCGTGGACGCCGCAGGCGCTCGACGTATCGAGCTGCTGGCGGTGGACCCGCTCGCCGCGCTGTTCGGCCGAGGCGGCGGACCTGCCAAACCGGCGCACCGGCGACCAATCCGGCATCGCCGGCGGCGGCGGGGCGTCGAGGCTCGCGAAGATGCCTGCCGCGTAGACGATTCTGCCGCCGACGATCGTCAGCTCGGACACGATGTCGGCAATTACGCTCTCGGGGCACGCGAAATAGTCGCGGTCGGGGACGATCAGGTCGGCGAGCTGTCCCACCGCGATCCGCCCCTTCTTGCACTCTTCGTTGGAGAACCAGGTCGCGTTCTCGGTCCATAGGCGCAGCGCCGTCTCGCGGTCCACGCAGTTGCGCTGCGGGTAGATGCGTAGCCCCCCCACCGTGCGACCGGTGACCATCCACGCGAGCGACACCCACGGATTGTGGGACGCAACCCGTGTCGCATCGGTGCCTGCGGCGACTTTGAGGCCCTTCTCCAGCATGCGCGCGATCGGCGGTGTGGCTTCCGCCGCGCGCGCTCCATAGCGTTCGACGAAGTATTCACCCTGGTAGGCCATGCGGTGTTGCACGGCGACGCCGCCGCCCAGTGCCGCGATCCGGTCCATGGACCGCTCGGAGATGGTCTCGGCGTGGTCGAAGAACCAGTGCAGGCCCTCGAGCGGCGTGTCGCGGTTCACGCGCTCGTATACGTCGAGGGCCCGGCTGATTGTCTCGTCGTAGGTGGCGTGCAGCCTCCATGGCCATCGGTTCTGGACCAGGATGCGCACGACTGCCTCGAGCTCGGGTTCCATCTCTGGCGGCAAGTCGGGACGCGGTTCGCGGAAATCCTCGAAGTCGGCGGCCGAGTACACCAGCATCTCGCCCGCCCCGTTGTGGCGGAAATAGTCGTCGCCCTGCTGGTACTTCGACGATTTCGCCCAGCGCAGGAAGTCGTCCTTCTCGCCCTTCGGTTTCTGGGTGAAGAGGTTGTAGGCGAGACGGACGGTGAGCTCGCCGGCCGCGGCCAGCTTCTCGATCACCGCGTAGTCCTCGGGATAGTTCTGCGACCCGCCGCCCGCATCGATCGCACCGGTGACACCGAGCCGGTTCAACTCGCGCATGAAATGCCGTGTCGAGTTGAGCTGATACTCGAACGGCAGCTTCGGGCCCTTGGCAAGCGTCGCGTAGAGGATGCCAGCGTTGGGCTTCGCGAGCAGCAGGCCGGTCGGCGTGCCATCCGGCCCGCGCACGATCTCGCCGCCGGGCGGGTTCGGCGTGTCCCTGGTGTAGCCGACGGCGCGCAACGCGGCGGCATTGAGGATCGCGCGATCGTAAAGGTGCAGCAGGAAGACCGGCGTCTCGGGGGCGGCGGCGTTGAGCTCGGCGATGGTCGGCAGCCGCTTCTCGGTGAACTGATGCTCGGTGAAGCCGCCGACCACGCGCACCCATTGCGGCGGCGGCGTGACGGCGACCTGGCGCTTCAGCATGCTCATGGCGTCGGCGAGACGGCGCACGCCGTCCCAGCGCAACTCCAGGTTGAAGTTGAGTCCGCCGCGGATGATGTGGAGATGGCTGTCGATAAGCCCGGGCAGGACCCGCCGGCCCTCGAGGTCGACAATCCTGGTCTTAGGACCCGCAAGCGCCAATATCTCCTGGTCGGTGCCGACGGCGAGAAAGCGGCCGTCGCAGATGGCAACAGCACTCGCGGTCGGCTGGGCTCGTACGAGCGTAGTGAACAGGCCGTGATGCAGGATCAGGTCAGCGGTCGTTTCTGGTTTGGTCATGTGCGTACCCCTGGTTCGGAATCGATGCTTGGTTGTGTTGCACGCTTCGCGTGCGAGCTTTGTTGGCCTCCACTTCGATCACCCGTGAAGCTTGCTTGCGGTCTGCGCAATCCTGCGGCCCTGGTAGCGGGCTCCATCGAGCTCGTTCGCGGTGGGAAGTCGCGATCCATCTGCGCCGGTGATCGTCGAGGGACCGTAAGGCGAGCCGCCGGTAATCTCTTCAAGCGTCATCTGTCCGGCGTGGCCGTAATCGAGGCCCACAACCACCATGCCGAAGTGCAGAAGGTTGGTGATGATCGAGAAGAGCGTTGTCTCCTGCCCGCCATGTTGCGTGGCGCTCGACGTGAATGCGCCGCCGACTTTGCCGTGCAATGCTCCGCGCGCCCAAAGTCCTCCGGCCTGGTCGAGGAAGTTCGCCATCTGCGCCGGCAGTCGTCCAAACCGGGTGCCGGCACCGATGACTATCGCGTCGTAGGTAGCGAGATCGTCGACCATTGCGATCGGCGCCACCTGATCGACCTTGTAATGTGACTTGCGGGCGATTTCCTCGGACACGAGTTCCGGCACGCGCTTGATGTCAACATGCGCACCGGCCTGCCGCGCCCCCTCGGCGACCGCATTCGCCATTGCTTCGATGTGGCCGTAGGAAGAGTAGTAGAGAACCAGAACCTTCGACATCGTCTTCTCCTTGATAAATTAGCGTTCGCGGCCCTGATGGCTCGACTCAGCCATTTGCCTGCCGACCTTCACGGATTCACGGACGCGCGCGCAGCCCGCTGACGTAGGCCGCCACTGCCTTGAGATCCTCGTCCGACCAGTTCTCCACCACGGCCTTCATCACCCAGGCATACGGGTTCTTGAAATCCGCGTGGTGTTGGTACGGTTGTAGCGAGGCATAGACGAAGTGGGCGTGCTGGCCGGCAAGCCGAGGGAACACCGGCGCCAGCCCCTCGCCGTTGGCACCGTGGCAGTACCTGCATGCAGGCGCCCCAGGCTTGCCCACCTGGTAGATCTGCTCTCCTTTGCGCGCGAGCCCGGCGTCGGCCGCCGTGTCGGACTTCATGGGCGCCAGCGAGGCGTAGTACGCCGCCACCGCTTCAATTTGCGCATCATTCAGCGGCCTCGCGACCGCGGCCATGATCGGGTTCGGCCTTTCACCCGAGCGATAGTTGCGCAGTTGCAGCGCGGTGAATCCACTCACCTGTCCCGCCAGCTTCGGGAACTGCGCACTCGGCGCGTTGCCGTCCAACCCGTGGCACGCCGAACACACCTGCGCCGCAATTTCTTGACCGGCGCTGATGCGGCCGGAGTCGGCCGCCTTCGCGTGTCCCCACGTGCCGGCAAGCGCCACGGCGATGCAAGCCAATGTGCGCTTTGCAGACATGGAATGGGCTCGTGCGAACGTCGTGAACTTGCCCCCATGCGGGATCAGATCAGCGGTCGCTGCTGGTTTGGTCACGGGCGTGCTCCGGTTGGGGGTCGATCCTGGCTTGTGCAACCTGCTCGTGACGCCCGGGCAGGAGGCCGAAGATATGCGGCATCCCATGCGACTGGCGCCAAGCGGCAGCGAGATGTGAGCCCTCCACCATGTGCTTGGCCACCGGGATGATCTGCTCGCCGACGAGGATGCCGAGCAGCCCGACCAGCGCCACCACGGGCGGCGCTGGCGATCGCACGTTGAGCAGGCCGTAGATGATGCCGACGAGAAGGCCGGCGCCGAGCGACAGGAAATAGACGCGCATATCGGCCACCCTGTGCGCCGTCTTACGCGTGCACCGGCGACAGCGCTTCGTGGAGCTTCGAAGTGCGCTGCGGCGCCTTGTGCACCATGGTGTATGCGTAATCGACGCCCATGCCATAGGCACCCGAGTGCTCGCGCACGATGGCCATCACCGCGTCGTACGTCTCCTTGCGGGCCCAGTCTCGCTGCCATTCGAGCAGCACCTGCTGCCAGGTCACCGGCACGACGCCGGCCTGGATCATCCGCTGCATCGAGAACGCCTGCGCCTCCTTCGAGGTGCCTCCGGAAGCGTCGGCGACCATGTAGATCTCGTAGCCGCCCTCCAGCATCGCCGACAGCGCAAAGGTGTTGTTGCACACCTCGGTCCACAGGCCCGAAACTACCACCTTGTTGCGTCCGTTGGCCTTGAGCGCATCGCGCACCTTCTTGTCGTCCCACGAGTTCATCGAAGTGCGCTCGAGCACCGGCTTGTCGGGGAACACGTCGAGCAGCTCGGGGTAGGTGTAGCCGGAGAACCCCTGCGTCTCGACCGTCGTGATGGTGGTCGGGACCTTGAACGCCTTCGCCGCTTTGGCGAGGGCCACGACGTTGTTCTTCAATGTCTGGCGGTCGATGGACTGCACGCCGAACGCCATCTGCGGCTGATGATCGATAAAGATGATCTGCGAGTTCTGCGGTGTTAGGACTTCGAGCTTCGGATTGCTCATGGTTGATCTCCTGAAGTTGGTGTGTCGGTCGGCCCTTGACGAACGGTGAAGGATCGACATTGATCCGGTCGCGCACCGTCATTGGGCCGTCGATGCACGCCAAGATAAGGACAAGACACACATAGCAAGCACACGCGATCGCATTCACAGCGCATGGTGTCGCTGCGGTGTCGGCCAGGCCTGGGGATGCAAGCAGCATTGCTCGTTTGGCGGCCTACCCTGCGCCTCGTCGAGCAACAGCGGAACTTTTCAGGTCTTCATGTCGCCGTCGAACACGACAACAGATCTCTTGTCTCCCGATTGTCCCGGTGCGAAACGCCAACGAGAGGAACGCGGGCCGCCGCGGTGTCCGTGATCCACAGGCCGGGTGGATGTGCGCTATGTCTGGGCGCGCATGTAGGTATGTGGCTATGCGACGTCCCGCAGCACGATCGATAGAGGTGGAGTTGCTACGCTCAACACAACGGGCAGTGAAGAGCTGATGATGCCTGAGCTAGCGCCGGGTGATGCCAGAAGAACCGAGTACCACTAGCGTACTCATGGTTGCAGGATGGGTTTCAAATCGCGACCTATTCACGCCGGCGATGTCGTCCCGATTTGGCACGCGAGGCACAATGTTCCCCCGCCGCAGCACTCGGTCAAGTTTCAAGCGTGGTGCGTCAGCAGAAGGATCTTCGAGGCCGCTTGACCGGAGTGACTTTCCATCCCGCCGGGGATGCCCTATGCAGGTCCGCCGCTACGGCTACGCGTAGCCGCACTGCGCGCGTCTCAACGGTCATGAATCTCCGACTTGAATCTTCGACTTGATCTCCCTGACCGCCTTCTCGAAGGCCGCCAGATCGCGCTTCGTTTGCTCCCGGTGCGAATCGCCCGAGTTTGTCAGTTCCTGCAGCTTCAGCTTGATCCTCGGCTTCGCTACGATCAGTGCGGCGATTGCGTTGATCTCGACGCTCGCTTTTGCGGCCTCGGCACGCGCCTTCATCACGTCGAGGTTCGCCTCGTCCATCGCCTCGGCCATCCTGATCTGGGAGGCGAGCCTGGCGTGCAGCGTCACCTGCTTCGTCGGATTCATATCACTACTCATGGTCCTCTCCTTTCGACTTCCGGATGTATCACCTGGGTTCTGTTTGCCACATCACCGCTGCTGCTGTGCCTCAGACGCGCGGTCGCCAAAAACACCTCTTGCAGAAAACTGCCGAATGCGCCGATGAAGCACAACATCGCCGCAAGAAAGAGCAGCGCAACCGGAAAAGACAGATTGAGCACGAGCAGATAGTCCACGAACAGGATCGCGATCACCAGGCAGATAAGAAGTCCTGCAATCGTGGTCAGCGCGATCACGCGATCGATCACCCGCGCCCGGCGCGACAGCATGGCAAGTTCGATATGGACACGCGCAGCGCGCGCCTCGTCCATTGTCTCCAGGCGGTCGCCCAGCAGCCTCGCCCGATCGACGATCCGGGCGAGACGGGAGGTAAATATCGAAAGCATGACCCCGATGCCGGAAAGCAGGAACACGGGCGCCACGGCGACCTGGATTACATGGGCCACGTCGGCGAAATGCGCGCCACTCAACAAGGATCACCTCGCTCACAATCCGAAGATCACGATCGTGGCGCTTCCCTGCAGGGGAATCGAGCCACCGCTGTTGCCGCTCGCGACCGCGACGTACTGCTTGCCTCCCTTGTCATACGTGACGATCCCGCCGGCGATCGGACCACCGGTGTTGAAGCGAGACAACTCCTTGCCGTTGCGGGCATCAAGCACCAGCAAGTTGCCATCCAGGTCGCCGGTGAGCAGCACGTTGCCTGCCGTCGAGGTGACTGCCGCATACATCGGCGTCGGGGATTTGACTCGCCAGCGCATTTTGCCGGTCGCCGGATCCACCGCGTTGATCCAGCCATGCCATTTGTCCACCGGATCATTCTTTCCCCATCCGTTCGACAGCCCGGTATACGGCACTGTCGCGACCCACTTGGGTGGGGGGCCCAGCTTGAACACCGTGCACCAGTCGATGGCGTTGACATAAAGCAGGCGCGTCATCGGGCTGTATGCGGGTCCATTCCATTGCACGCCGGCGACCGGGCATACGCGCACGCCCTCCGGGGTGACCGGCACCTCATGGTTGAGTTGCGTTGTCACGGGCAGCTTGAAAGCGAGTTTGCCGTCGTCGCGATTGACGACGTGCAGCACGCCGTCCTTTCCCGCGGCCGCTACCAGCTTCTTGCTTCCCGAGTCAAATAACGCCACGACCGTCGTATCCCAGTCGTGGTCATCGTTCGGCGCCAGTTGATGCCACCACTTGAGCTTGCCGCTCTGAGCGTCGAGCGCCACGACCGAATTGGAGAAAAGGTTGGCGCCAGGCCGCACGCTATTGTTGTAGTCGGGACCCGGATTGCCGACCGGCGTGAACAGCGTGCCGGAGTCGCGATCGAGCGCGAAGGACACCCATACTCCGCCACCGCCATGCAGGGCAGTGCCCGGCTTTTCCCAAGTGTTCGCACCAGTCTGATCCCCGGTCGGGGCGGTGTCGAAGCGCCACGCTTCGGATCCATCTTCGGCTTTGAGCGCGATGATTGCACCCTTGATGCCCCAATCGCTCCCGGCTTTGCCGATGAAGATCAGCCCGTTCCACACCACAGGTGCTGCGCCGATGCCCTCGCCGACAGACCAGTCGGCGATCTGCCGTTCCCAGAGGACCTCTCCAGTCTTCGCATCCAACGCGAACATGGCCCCGTCCTGTGTGCCACGAATGACCCGCCCATCGGCGATCGCTACGCCCTTGTTGGTCGCATTCATCTCCGGTCCGCGGGCGACGTGCTGATGGGTCCACAGTCTGCGGCAGTTGGTCGCGTCGATGGCGTACGTGCCAAGATGCGTAGTCGCATACAGCACGCCGTCATAGACCACGGGCCCCGCCTGGAAGGTGCCCAACTCTCCGAGCTGGGAAATGCACACCGGCTTCAGGCGCGCCGCGCTGTGAGCATTGAGCTGGGAGAGCCGTGAGTAGCGCTCGCCCCGATAGCCTTTGTTGTACATCAACCAGTCGGATGTGCTGTCATCTGCTCGGTCGAGTTCCGCTTGCGTGGGTCTGGTTGTACTAGGCTGTTTGACCGGGCCGGCCAATTCACCAAGTTGTACCGGCTCTGCCGGGGCGCTCGGGGCGGCGGCCGGTGCCGCATCCGACAGGACGAGCACGCGATTCATCGGGGAGTCCGCTGCCAGCTTGATCGTGCCGGACGCGATGCCATTCTGCGCGAGTAAGAAAGCGACGATGTCTGCGTATTCCTGGGGCGACAGCGAGTCGCCGTTGCCTTTGGGCATTTGCTGCCGCGTATAGGCATAGAGATCCGCCAGGGGCTTGCCATTCCACTTCGCAACAAATCCGGAGCCCGTGAGTTCCGGGGCTCCACCGCCTTTGAGATCGGCACCGTGGCATACGCCGCATTTAGGGACGTATTGCAAGTGTCCGTTCTGCGCCTGTTCACGGGTGTACCAGCCGGCGCCTTCGTCGGCGCATGCCAAGGACGCAGCGAGCGTCAGGGCGACAGCGCATCCCGGCAATCGAATAGATGACATTGCGAACACTCCTTTCATTGATACATAGTGGTCACGCGATCGAGTCGCGCGTGGGCGCTATATCCACTTCCGCCATCTCTGTGTCCTAGTGATCGAGCGCGCTCTTGGTTGAACTGCCCGAATCCTTCATCGCCTCATCCTCATGAGCACGATGGATGACATAGGCGCGGATGGCCTCGGCATCTTTGTGATCGAGGACGCTCTTGAACGGAGCCATGCCGGCATCCTTCATCGCGCCGTTGAGCACGATCTCGAACCAGAAGTCATTGCCGAGGAAGCTCGAAGCGCGCAGGTCCGGAACTGTGCCGCCGCCAACGGCAGACTCGCCGTGGCAGGCCGAGCAGTAGCGGCCGAAGAGGTCATTGCCATGAGCGATGGTTGCCGGATCCGCCGTCGAAGCAGGCGGATTTAGCACGAGCTTGTCCTCCGCAGGCAACGGCGGGAGGGTGGCCGTGCCGCCCACCTTGAATGCGAGCACGCGGCTCACGTTGCGCAGGTTTCCGGACATGGCTGCCAATTTGCCGGCCTGAAGCGAGAATGCCGAGCCCCAGCCTGCGACCACCGCGATGTATTGCTCGCCGTCGACTTCGTAGCTGACCGGACCTGCCATGACAGCGGTCTGCACATTGAACGACCATAGCTTCTTACCGTTGTCCGCGCGGTACGCATTAAAATTTCCGGCCGCATCGCCTTGTACGACGATGTTGCCCGCGGTCGCGAGCACGCCGCCATTCCAGGGTCCGATGTAGTCGGACCGCCACACTTCCTTCTGCTTTACCGGATCCCAGGCCAGCAGGTAGCCCTTCTGGCCGCTGGGAACGCCGCTCACGCCCACCGCCAGATTCCAGCCCGTCGGCGAATACTTGAATTCATCCACCGGCGTGAAGTCCTTGCCGATCTCCTGCGCTGGAATGTAGACGAGCCCTGTTTTCGGGCTGTACGCCATCGGGTGCCAGCTATGTCCGCCGTCGGGGCCCGGCATCATTCGAACGGGCTTGCCCGTCGCGCTGTAGCGGATGTCGTCGTGCTCGATGGGCCGGCCGGTTTTCATGTCGATGCCGCTCGCCCAGTTCTGCGGCACGTATTGCTGTGCGGAGATGAGCTTGCCGGACTTGCGATCGAGGACGTAGAAGAAGCCGTTCTTGTTCGCCTGCATCAGCACCTGACGCTTGCGTCCGTCGATGGGGAGATCGGCTAGCGTGAGCTGCCCGACTGCGTCGTAGTCCCACTCTTCACCGGGGTTCACCTGGTAATGCCAGACATACGCACCGGTATCCGCATTCAAGGCGACGATCGAGGACAGGAAAAGATTGTCCCCCTTGTCCTCGCTTCGATACTTGCGGCTCCACGCGAGGCCGTTGCCGATGCCGAAATAGACGAGATTGAGCTTGGGATCGTAGGAGATCGAATCCCACACCGTGCCGCCGCCGCCCATTTTCCACCACTCGCCGCTCCACGTCTTCGCAGCCTTGGCCATCGCTGCGTCCTCGAACGGTTTGGAAGGATCGCCCGGCACGGTGTAGAAACGCCATGCGAGCTTGCCGGTCTGCGCGTCATAGGCCGAGATATAGCCGCGTACGCCGTACTCTCCGCCGCTGTAGCCGACGATGACGCGGCCCTTGACGACGCGAGGCGCCTGGGTGATCGTCGTCGACAAAGTCTTGTCGACCGTATCCACGCTCCACACCGGCTTGCCGGTCTTGGCATCCAGGGCGATCAGCCGGCCGTCGAAGGCGCCGAGGAAAATCTTCCCCTTCCACGCCGCCACTCCGCGACTCACTACATCGCAACAGCCTTTCACACCGAGTTCGCGCGGCACTTCCGGATCGTAGGACCAGAGCAACTTGCCGGTCTTGGCGTCGTACGCCTTGACCATGCTCCACGCCGTGGATAAATACATCACGCCATCGACGACGAGCGGCGTGGCTTCCTGGCCGCGATTGGTATCCAGGTCGCCATACCAGGCTAGACCGAGCTTGGCCGCGTTGTCCGCCGTGATTTTCGAAAGCGGGCTGAAGCGCTGTTCGCTGTAGGTTCGTCCATAGCTCAGCCAGTTACCGGCATCCCGCTCGGCGTTCATCATCCGGGAGGCATCGACGTCCGCCACAGGGTGGGACCCCGCGGCCTCTCCCACTCCAATCACAGACAACAGGAGGACAACCGCGGCTCCAGCGGGTGCCATCAAGAGCAATGCGGATCCGGCTGCTTTCATCCAGGCAGGCTTCATGTCGAAAAACTCCTTCGCAATTTGGTATGTGGTGAACCGAACCGTTCCAGATCCGATCGAGACCGTGCGATGGCAAGCAAGATAGTGTTCGAAGGCTCGCGGCTGGCACACAACCTGGACCAGCATCTCAATTGCAGGTCGCCGGCCATCGCGCGCAAGCGCGAATTGCAGGTTGTTAGTGGCGCACCATCATCCCAACACCGCGGTCAGAACTTCACCGAAGCTTTCAATCCAAGCACCACCACATCCTCGTTCTGGCTGGTGCCGCCGGGGTGGTAGATGTATTGAATGTTGGGCCGAAGCGTCATCCACTTCGTTGCGTTGATGCTGTAGTAGAACTCGATCGGGTATTCCGAGCCTTGCACCAACACCGGCCCTGCTCCGACGGCGTTTTGAAGTTCCTGCCCATCGGCCACGCGGCTGTTGACGTGCGTGCGACCGACTGCGAAACCCAGATCGTCCTGCGGGCGCGCATCGAACGGTCCCGAGTAGAACAGCCCGAGCGTGATCAACTGATCAATGGTGGCGGTGTTGCGGTCGGCCTGGACGAAGTTGGCGAACAGGCTCAAGCCCCGCGACGCATCGCCGCGTACCGTCGTGACCTGCTGCTGCAGCATCACATAGCCGCCGGACTCGCTGCTTCGCATTCGCGCGGGCACGCCCGGGTTCAGAGCGCGGGGACCATTGTTGGCGGCCTCGAAGACATCGGGCTGGTTGGAGCTGTCGTACCACACGCCAATCCGGTAGCTGCCCGGCAAGGCGGCGTGGCCGAGTTTCGGCGTCCAACCCACTTCCGCTGGAATCAGGGTGCCGATGGTGCCATCCGGGTTGTTCAGCTTGATTGAATTCTTCGATTCGAGATAACTCGGATTGACCTGATAGGCGCCCACTTGCGCGTACCACTCGGGCGTGAAGTTGATTTTCAGGCGCGTTGCCCATTGGCTCACCGGCCAGTTGAACCAGGTCGACACGATGTTGCCCGGCAAGGAGCCGCAGAAGCTCAGGTTCTGGAACAGGCAGGAGAAGGACATGAAGTCCTCGCCCACGCCCAGTCGTCCGAGCTTGAGGTCCAGGGTCCCGTCGAGGAAAATCTGGTCGTACCAGAACTGCGTCCAGTACCAGGTCTGGCCGCGACCGAAGATTTCCTGCACTTGCTGCAGCGTGCCGAGGTTGGCATCGTCGCTCAGGTTCTTGCCATTGCGATCGGTGATGGTCACCTGGAACCGGGCATCCGACCAACCCAGCAGTTTGTCCAGGTCCAGCGTGGTTCCTATATTGAACTGGTCGGCATTGCGCACCAGGTGGCGGTCGCCACCTTGCGTGTTGCCCGCCGCCTCCGTGGTATACCCGAGCTGGAAATCGACGCCTTGCTGGTAGAGGCGTGTGCGCAACCCGCCCCAGTCTCCCAGCAGACCCTGGTTGGGACTGGCTTCGTCGGCGAAGGTATCGACGCTGGCCAACGCCAGCGCGAGCAGTACAAGATACTTCCACATGATCGTGCCCTCGATTGATTTCGGTTTGCCGGAACCCAAGGGATTTGGTGCCCGGCGAGTTCAGGCCTCGGACGCCCCGTCTCGAGGCAATGCGTGCAGATTGCGCAACGCCGGCTCGCATCGGGCACACGGCCCAGCAAGTAAGTCGTGAGGAGCTGCTCCCAGTACGCTGGGACCGGACCGGCTCCCGCCCTGGCAGACCCAACGCCACTTTTATCTCTCGAACTTGGCCGTTTCGATACGCCCTGTATGCGTTGCGAGATAGACCTCCCGCAAGAATGAGAAGAGCCCACCAATCAGCGCGAACATCACCGCGACGAAAAGTACACCGGCCAACCACTTGAGGTTAGTCCCGAAAAATTCCTCAACAAAGAGCGTAATGATCACGATACACAGCCCCAACGCCGCGCCAGTGCAGAAATTGATCGACCAACTCGCCAAATGGCGCCTACGCTCGAGATAGCCCACTTCAACTCGCGCAGGCACCCGTGCCTTTTCGCCCAGCGACGCCCAAATCTGCTCGAGCACACGCGCGCGGTCGATTATGCGAGCCAGACGACCGGCCATGACCCCGAGCAGGGCAGCTATGCCTGATAACAGGAAGACGGGCGCGACAGCCAGCTGGATCGCGTGCACGATCACCCCACCGCTTCCGTCTGGCGTCATTTAAAAGTGATCAAGCAAAAAATCAGGCGAACGCCGCAATCGAAACGAGACGGCTGCCTTCAATTCCGGGGACTGTCCTCGTGGGCGCGGTGGATCACATACGCTCGGATTGCCTCTGCACTTTGGTGATCGAGCACGCTCTTGAACGGCGCCATCCCGGCATCCTTCATCGCGCCGTTGAGCACGATCTCGAACCAGAAGTCATTGCCGAGGAAGCTCGAAGCGCGCAGGTCCGGCACGACGCCGCCACCGATTGCGTTCTCGCCGTGACAGACGCTGCAGTACTGCGCGTACAGGCCGGTGCCCGTGGCGACGGTGGCCGCAGCCGCGGTTGCCGGCGGCGGGTTCAGCACGAGCTTCGGTTCCGGCGTGAGCGCAGGAAGTGTAGCCATGCCGCCCACCTTGAACGCCAGCACGCGGCTCACGTTGCGCAGGTTGCCGGACTTGGCCGCTTCCTTGCCCTCAAACAACGGGAAAGCGCCGCCCCATCCGGACATGACGGCGATGTATTGCTCGCCGTTCACCTCGTACGTCACCGGACCGGCCATGACCGCGCTCTGTGCCCGCGTCGACCACAGCTTCTCGCCGGTGTCGGCCCGGTAGACGTTGACGCTGCCGGAGGCGTCGCCCTGCACGACGAGATTTCCCGCCGTGGTCAGCGTTCCGCCATTCCACGGGCCCAGATGGCCTGCGCGCCACACTTCCTTCCGGCGCACTGGATCCCACGCGATGAGATAGCCCTTGGTGCCGGGCGTGTTCGTGGTCGCGACCGCGACGTTCCATCCCAGGGACGACGTCGCCAGGCCTTCGACCGGCGTGAACTCGAGGCCGATCTCCTGCGCCGGGATGTACACGAGCCCCGTCTTCGGGCTGTAGGCCATCGGCTGCCAGCTATGGCCGCCGAGGGCGCCCGGCATCATGTTGACCGGCTTCCCGGTCAGGTCGTAGCGGATCCCGGGGCTCTCGATCGGGCGTCCCGTCTTCGGATCGACTCCGCTCGCCCAGTTGACCGGCACGAAATTCGTGGCCGAGATCAGCTTGCCGTCGCGGCGGTCGAGGACGTAGAAGAAGCCGTTCTTGTTCGCCTGCATGATGACCTTGCGCGGCCTGCCGTCGATGGTGAGATCGGCGAGGATCAGCTGCTGCACGGCGTCGAAGTCCCACTCCTCGCCGGGTGTGGCCTGGTAGTGCCAGACGTATTCGCCGGTGTCGGCGTTGAGCGCGACGATCGAGGACGTGAACAGGTTGTCGCCCTTGCTCGCGGTTCGGTAGTTGCGCGCCCATTCGACGCCGTTGCCAGCGCCGAAGTAGACGAGATTGAGTTCGGGGTCATAGGAGATCGCGTCCCACGTCGTGCCGCCGCCGCCGAGCTTCCACCATTCGCCGCTCCAGGTCTTCGCGGCCATCTCCATGGCCTTGTTCTCGAACGGCTTCGAGGGATCGCCCGGAACGGTGTAGAAGCGCCAGGCGAGCTTGCCGGTCTCGGCGTCGTACGCCGAGATGTAGCCGCGGATGCCGTACTCGCCGCCGCTCATGCCGATGATGACGCGTCCCTTCACGACGCGCGGCGCCCCCGTGATGGTAAGGTTCTTGTGGTCGCCGGTGACCACGCTCCACGCAGGCTTTCCGGTCTTCGCGTCGAGCGCCACCAGCCTGCCGTCGAAGGTGCCGACGTAGATCTTGCCGTTCCACGCCGCGACGCCGCGATTCACGACGTCGCAGCAACCCTTCACCCCGAGCTCGCGCGGAACTTCCGGATCGTAGGACCAGAGCGGCTTGCCGGTTGCGGCGTCGTACGCCTTGACCATGCTCCACGCGGTCGAGACGTACATCACGCCGTCGATGATCAGAGGAGTCGCCTGCTGTCCGCGATTGGTATCGAGGTCCGCGAACCAGGCAAGGCCGAGCTGCTTCGCGTTGTCCGAAGTGATCTTTGTCAGCGGGCTGAAACGCTGTTCGCTGTAGGTTCGTCCATAGCTCAGCCAGTTACCGGCGTCCCGCTCGGCGTTCATCATCCGGGCGGCATCGACGTCCGCCACGGGGTGGGACCCCGCGGCCTGTCCTAAGCCGATCACAGACAACAGGAGGACCACCGCGGCACCAGCGACTGCCACTAACGACAGTCCGGTTCCGGCTGCTTTGAGCCAAGCACGCTTCATCTCGAAATACTCCTTGCGCTTTAGTAGATGATTGCATCGCCACAAACCGGCCGGCGTTTGAAGCGTTTCCAACGCTCGACCACAACTGACCAGCAACGCCCAAATAAATCAGGAGTGGCAGCGTGAGCAGCGCCACGGGCAAAGGATACGGTGCGACGGCTCGCGGCTGGCACACGGTTTGGGCCGCCAGCCAAACTCGCACGCCACCGGCTACGCGCGCGAAAGCGAATTGCAGGCAACCCGTTTTGCGCCGCTCGGTGCAGCCTGAAGCTTGGCCTCGTCCTCATGCGTTAGCGATGTCTTGAGGATGTTGCTGCCGGTTCGGGTCGGCCCAGCAGGGGCGATGTGACCGCGATTCGCGCCTCTCTCATCCAGCGTGCGAACGAGGACAAGAGGGCGCAGGTGTCGCGCCGAGCGAAAGCGCACCGGCGCGCAACCGCGTCAGAACGCGTTGACGAGCCGCAGGATCAACCCGAAGTTCTGCTCGAACTGACCTTCGACATGCACATCGTGGGTGAACTCGAGCAAGCCCTGCGTCGTCGGTGAGAAGTTCATCATGTAGGCGGCACGCAGCTGGTCCTGGCGAGCCTTCTGTCCGTTGGAGATGCCGTCGAGCTTCTGCTCGCCGCCGAAGATGCCCATGTATCCGATCGTGACCTTGGCGTTCGATGCGCCCGGAAAGGCGCGACGCACGGCATCGCTCACGTCGTACGCGAGCCAGCCGTAGAGCTCGTAGCTGGTGTCCTGCGTGAGTTTCTGGTCGCCGTTGCCGGCTTTCGTGTTGTCGCCGTACCAGGTCCAACCTGCGGAAACATCCACGGTGAATTTGTCGCCGATGCCCTGCGTCAGGTCGCCCTGGAAGTTGTATATCCAGCGGTTGCCGCCGAGATTCAGGGGCTGGTTCCTGTCGTAGGATCCGATCGGGATCGTGAGATAGGGCGCGAAGGTAAGAAATCTCTTCTTCTCGGGGTCGTTGATGAAAAAGTAGCCGATGGACGCGACGGGATCCGCAACGCCGTTCGCGTTGCCCAGCTGCTGCCCGTTGATCCGGCCGTCGCGCAGGCTGCCGAACGGCACCAGCACGTTCCAGTCCCATTGATGGCCGAACAACGAGTCCTTGCGGTAATCGATGTAGCGAACGATGCCGATATGGCTGTCGAGGTTCGTATCGCGATCGAAGGTGCCGGTGATCGTGTTGTTGTACGAATCGTGCGCGCCATACTCGTAGTAGAGCGACAGCACCTTCGTTCCGGCCGGCAAGGGAACCCAGTCGAACGGCTGATAGTCAATCGCCCAGCTTGGGCCGGCCGTGATCGCCAAGCCGAGGCAGCAGGCAATCGCAGAGACAGGGCTTCGCCTTCTCTTAGAACTTGGTTGCCACTTGGTTGAGCGCATGCGTGCAGAATACGCAGTGCCGTCTCGCAGCAAGCTCACGGCTCGGTGGCGAGGTACCTCTTAGCTGGAGGCCAACTGATCGGCCACGGGCAGTTTGCGTATCCGCTTTCCGCTGGCTGCATAGATCGCGTTGGTCAGCGCTGGCATCACGCAAGCCGTACCCGGCTCTCCGATGCCGCCGGGCGCCTCCGAGCTCTTCACGAGGTGCACCGCGATCTGGGGCATTTCGTTGATGCGCAGTATCCGATAGTCGCCGAAGTTCGTCTGCTCCACGCGGCCATTCTTAATCGTGATCTCGCCGTAAAGCGCGGCTGATAACCCGAACACGATGCCGCCCTGCATCTGCGCGTGGATCGTATCGGGATTGACCTGGATGCCGCAATCGACGATGCACCAGACGTGTGTGGGACTAACCACTCCTTCCCTATCGATGGTCACATGAACGACCTGGGCGATGAAGCTGCCGAAACCGATACAGAGCGCAATCCCGCGGCCCTGGCCTGGCGGCAGCGGTTGGCCCCATCCCGCCTTCTCGGCAGCCATCTGCAAGACCGCCTTCGCACGTGGGTTCTTGTCGAGCAAAGCGACACGGTAAGCGAGTGGATCCAGTTTCGCGTTGGCCGCGAGCTCGTCAATGAAGCTCTCGACCGTGAAGGTTCCACGCGTAACCCCCACACCGCGCCAGAAGGCAGTCGGAATTCCGAGCGGTTCCTGTGCAACCCAGTCCACGTAAATATCGCTGAGTCCGTAGGGAAGATTCGCCGAGCTCTCGACCGCGTCGGAATCGATGCCGTCTTTGAGGGACGCCGGGAAGTAGCGCGCGATAATCGACGAACCGGCAATCCGATGCGACCAACCGGTTATTTTTCCTTGTGCGTCGACGCCCGCGCTCAGTCGGTCGTAGTAGTACGGTCGGTACATGTCCTGCTGGATGTCTTCCTCGCGTGTCCAGATCACTTGCACCGGTCCCGCGACCTGCTGGGCTATCTGCACGGCACGCACCGTGCCGTCGTACTCGAGTCTGCGTCCGAAGCCCCCACCGAGCAGATGATTGTGGATGCGAATCTGCTCCCGCTTCAAGCCGGTGACCTTCATGACCGCCGCCTGCGTGCGGCCCGGAATCTGTGTGCCCACCCAGATATCGCAGCCGTCCTTGGTCACCTCCAAAGTGCAGTTCATTGGTTCCATCGTCGCATGTGCCAGGAAGGGCTGCTCGTAGACGGCGTCGATCTTCTGTGCAGCCTGCGCAATGGCTGCGGCAGCATCGCCGTCATTCCGCGCTACCGCGCCCGGTTTTTCCGACGCGGTGGCAAGCTGGGCAACGATGTCGTCTGTGGAGAGTGTCGCGTTCGGCCCTTTATCCCACTGCGGAGCGGCGACGGCGAGACCTTGCTTGGCAGCCCAGGTATGAACGGCTACGATCGCTACCGCATCGTCCAGGCGGACCACCTGGGTTACGCCGGGCACCTTCTTCGCCTTGCCTTCATCGACCGAGATCAGCTTGCCACCGAAGGTCGGCGAAGCCGCTACGAGGGCAAATTTCATTGCCGGCAGTCGACTGTCGATGCCAAACTTCGCGCTGCCGTTGACCTTGCCGGCGGTATCGAGACGTCGATGTGGTGTCCCGATCAATTTGAAGTCGGCCGGCGCTTTGAGCGCTACATTTTCGGGCACTGTCAGCTTTGCGGCGGCGTCCACCAATTTGCCATAGCCGAGCTTGCGGCCGGTGGGTGCGTGCACGACGGCGCCGTTTGCGGCGTGACAGCTGGACGCATCGACGTTCCAACGCTGAGCAGCTGCACTCACGAACATGACGCGAGCCGTCGCGCCTGCGAGACGCAGCGGGACGTAGGACGCGCGAATGGCGGTCGAACCCCCGGTCATCTGTATCCCGATGAGCGGATTCACATAGATCGTGTCGTCCGGCGGCGAATGCTCGATCGCCACCGTGTCGACGTTCACCTCAAGCTCCTCGGCAATCAGCATTGGAATCGAGGTGTAAGTGCCCTCTCCCATCTCGATGAATGGCATCACGAAGGTGACCTTGCCAGCGCGGTCGATGCGCAGAAAAGCGTTCGGGGCGAATGGCGCGTCGGCAGTGCGGCTGTCGCGAAACTCCCCACGCGCGGGGAGACCGAGGCCCAGTACGAACCCGCCGCCGAGGGCAGCGGTTACGGTCAGCTTGAGAAAGTTGCGGCGCGAGTTTGACGCCGCGCCTTGAGTTTCGATCAACGCGCTCTTCATTTCAAAGCCTCCGTACCGGTGACGATATCGGGGACGCCGGTTGTGGTTACGCCCGCAGCCTGCTTGATTGCGGCGCGCACACGCACATAGGTGCCGCAGCGACAGATATTGCCCGCCATCGCATTATCGATGTCCGCGTCGGTTGGCTTCCGATTGCCCGCGAGCAAGGCGCTCGCCGACATGATCTGGCCGGATTGGCAGTATCCGCATTGAGGTACATCGAGTGCGAGCCAGGCGAGTTGGATCTTCTTGCCAGCCGGTGTGGCTCCGATGGCTTCAATCGTCGTGATCTGTTTACCGGCTGCGGCGCTAGCCGGAGTAATACAGGCGCGTGTCGGCTGTCCGTCGATATGAATTGTGCATGCGCCGCACAGCCCCATCCCGCAGCCAAACTTCGTTCCGGTCATGCCGAGTACGTCTCTAAGGACCCAAAGCAAAGGCATATCGGCGGGGATGTGCAGCTTATGAGCGGATCCATTTATATGGAGCATTATCATCGCGAATTCCTTCGACGGAAGCGGCACCGACAGGCTCTTCGTTTACAAAATTCCCGGCTACACAGAGATCCTGGCCTGAGACATGGAATCGGCGTAGTGACTTCAGGCGCATGACGCCAGTTACTTACTTGCTAGGATCCACTCGACCAACGTCTTGAGATCGGCGTCCGGGACGTTGTTCGGTGGCATCGGGATCGCACCCCAGACGCCGCTGCCACCGTTCTTGACTTTGTGTTCCAGCTTCTCCGCCGCCGACTTGTCGCCCGCGTACTTCTTGGCGACCTCCTTGTACGAAGGGCCAACAATCTTCTTGTCCACGGCGTGACACGCCTGACAGTTGTACTTGGCCGCCAGTTGGGTTGCTTTGCCCGCGTCCACGGCCGCGTTGCCTGCTGTCGCGAATACGAGGCCTGCAGTTGCCGCGCAAACCATAAGAATCGATTTCATAGGGTGATGCTCCTTTGCTGGTCAGTTATCGACGCGATGGGTAAACCTCGGTGCAGCATCCAAAGACCGCCTTACTTCCGATCGCGGTCCGTCCAGGACCTCAAGCGTTGAATGCCAGCGCAGGATGCGCAATTCAGGCTCGCATCTGGCTCACGGCCTGGCACACCCCATCGGAATCGGAACTCCGGAACTCAACATGCATGTGCGTCGCAATACTTGAAGAAGCGCAGTGCCCGGCTCGGCTCACGGCTGGCACACAGCTAGCGGTTGCACTGTTCGCAATGGTGGGTTGTGGATCGGCGCAGCGAGCGGCAATGCATTTGCCAGCCGCGAAGCGCTAGCGCCGATCCTGGCTTCGACTTCCAACTCCAGTCCCCCTGGATTACGCGATAACCGGGAGGTTTTTCCGGCGCCACCCCGGAACGGACCGTTGCGCCCGGCCGCGGTCTCTTCGATCCGTATGCTGCATGCGAGTCTCGCGCGACTATCGTGACCGCAACGTACTCAATCGGACTCGGAACAATTTGTTGTTAGGAACACGGCCACTGCAATGGACCTTATCCCGCATCGCTCCTTTGTCAGCCGCATCGCACGCGCGGTACGCTCGTGTGCGCCATTTCGCTGGAACGCGGCGCTACTCGCCCTGGCATTGTTCGCGATGGCTGGTAACAGCAATGCGGGGGAACGGGTAGCCATCGAAGCTGGCGTGGGCAACTTCGTCGATGTGATAGGCATAGGCATCGCTTCAGAGGAATGGAAGCGATGGTCCGTCGGCCAGGACAGGTCGTTGTCGCTGTATGGGTTGGGACGAATCTCTTTCTGGCGAGGGCGCGCCGAGCACAGCCAGAACGAGCATTTGGTGGATCTCGGTGCGGCACCAGTGCTGCGTCTCGAGGGAAGTTCGGCCCGGGCCTTCACGCCCTACCTCGAAGCGAGCATTGGATTGAACTTGCTGTCGCAGACGCGGATCAATGAAAGCCGCCGTTTCAGCACGGGATTTCAGTTCGGTGAATTTCTCGGCTTCGGCGCCACCTTTGGTGAGAACCGACGCTATGACATCGCGCTTCGCGTAGAGCACGTGTCCAATGGCGGCATCAAGGATCCGAATGACGGGCTGACATATGGCGCTTTGGTGTTTCAGTACAAGTTCGGGAATCTCTAGCCCGGATATTTCATCAGGACGCGGAATTATGGCGGAGGACTGAAAGAGACGATTCATGTCACTGAGCAAACCCATTCGTCGTATTGCAGTAATAGGTACTGGGATCACAGGCTCGAGCTGGGCAGCGCTGTACCTCGCACGCGGGTTCGATGTGATCGCGATGGATCCAGCCCCCAATGCGGAATCCAACCTGCGTCGCTACGTCGACACGGCATGGCAAGCTCTCGCAAGGCTGGGACTTTCGCCGAAAGCATCGCCCCAACATCTCGATTTCATTCCAGACCTGGCGCAGGCCGTACATGACGCGGACTTTATCCAGGAGAGTGGGCCCGAGCACGAAGAGTGCAAGGTCTGCTTGTTTGCGGACATGGACGCGGCCGCCCCCCCCGATTCGATCATCGCGTCCAGCTCTTCGGGGCTGGCGATGAGCGTGATTCAGTCCGCTTGCAATCATCCGGATCGCTGCGTCATCGGCCATCCGTTCCATCTTCCGCACCTGACTCCACTGGTCGAAGTGGTCGGAGGCGTAAACACATCACCCGAAGCAATCCGGGGCGCCATCTCGTTCTACGATTCGATCGGCAGGAAGCCCATCCAGCTCCGCAGGGAAATTGCGGGCCATGCAGCGAACCGGTTGCAGGCGGCTCTGTATCGAGAAATCGCATCCCTCATAGAGCAAGACGTGCTGAGCGTAACGGATGCGGATACCGCCGTATGCTGGGGACCGGGGCTGCACTGGGGAGCCATGGGTCCGAATCTTTTTCACGTCGCAGGGGGTCAAGGCGGGATACGACTCTTCCTGGAGAAAATGGCCGGGCTCATAGATGGTAAGTGGAACGAACTCGGGAACGCCAAGCTAACTCCGCAGCTCCAGCAGACCATTGTTGAAGGCGTATTGCAGGAAATCGGAAACCGCTCCCTCGAGCAACTCGCGCGCGAGCGCGACGATATGTTGCTGGGACTGCTGCGCTTGCGTGCGAGTAGTGCGAAAGTGTCTGGCTCCTCCAGGAAAGCCGCTCGAAACAGCAACAAGAGATAACCACAGGAGCAGAACCCATGACGCTTCAGGAAAGCCAACTATTGCAGGACTTCCTCAATCAACTCACGCTGGTGCACGCCATTCCCGGGGACCCTGAGGCTCAGGTGATGATCCAGAAGGCCATGGCCCAGCGGCCGGACGCACCTTACCTGCTGGTGCAGCGTTCGATGCTACTCGACCAGGCGCTAAGCCAGGCGAAAGCGCAGATAGCGCAACTGCAGCAGCAAAGAGGCAATTCCCCGGGCGGCGGCGCCTGGAACCAGACGCCGCCGGAGCCACCCCGGAATGCCCCACCGCCTGGAAACGCAACAACAGCGCCGCAACCAAGCTCGGGATTTCTGACCGGCGGGGCGGGCAGCTTTCTCGGTAGTGCGGCTGCAACGGCGGCCGGTGTGGCCGGCGGCGCCTTTTTATTCCAGGGACTGGAAGGTCTTTTCGGCCGCCATGGCGGCGGGTTCCCTGGCCAGGACGCGCCCGATGAGGTGGTAGAGAACGTCACTGTAAATAACTATGAAGGTGACGATGCCTCGCGGCATTCGGCCGGAGAGGACCAGAAGGACACCGACCTCGACGCAGACGACGACGGTTCAAGCGACGATTCATCCTGGGCATGACCGGAGCGTCGGATAACCAGCCCGGATAACGGATGAGCATCAATCAGTTGATGTTCGCCGCCGCGGTGATGATGCTCGCCACCGCCGTCGCCCTCGGGGTCGCGAAGAAGCTCAATCTCGGCTCCATCGTCGCGCTTCTGGTAGTGGGCATGGCGCTCGGACCGCATTCGCCCTTGCCGCTGCTCACCAGCCACATCGAACAACTGCAGGCAGTCGGCGAAATCGGCGTAATGCTCCTGATGTTTGTGGTCGGGCTCGACATTGAGCCCAAGAGTCTGTGGTCCATGCGCCGGCTCGTGTTCGGCCTGGGTCCGGCGCAGTACCTGTTGACCACTGCTGCGATTGCGGCGTTGCTCGTCTGGGTGGCCCGATTGCAGTGGCAATCGGCTCTCGTGGTGGGCCTGGGCCTCGCAATGAGTTCGAGCGCCACGCCGCTACCCATTCTGCAGGAGCGCGCCGAGGAAGCAAGCCCCCACGGACGCGCCACCATAGCGGTGGACATCTTTCAAAGCGTCATGCTCATTCCCGTGCTGGCGCTAGTCGTCATCCTCGGCACGGGCCACTCTGAGAGGGGGGCCACTGCCATATTGGACAAAGCGCTCGAGGTCTTTGCCGCCGTAGTTGCTGTTTATATCTTGGGACGCCTCGTGCTGCCGCAAGCGCTGGTGCTGACTGCCCGCAATCTCGGATCTGGCGCATTTGCATTGATTGTGCTGGCCGGGGTATTGATCGCTGGCTGGTTGATGGAAAAGGTGGGCCTCTCCATGGCTCTTGGCGCGTTCATGATTGGAGTGCTGCTATCCACGACGATGTTCGCCGAACAGGTCAAGGCCGCTGCGACTCGCGCCAAACAAGTACTGCTGGGGCTGTTTTTCATTGCTATCGGCATGGCGATCGATCTGAAGGAAGTGGCCGCACTGGGGAGCAGCCTGCTTTTCTATCTGCCCGTATTGCTCGCGATAAAGTTCGGGATCCTCTTTGTGCTCGCCCGCATCTTTGGCCTTGGATGGCGCGCCTCGATTCTGACCGGCGTGCTCATGATGCCGTTCGACGAGATCGCCTACGTGATCATCGCCAGCGCGAAGGCGAACGGCCTTCTGAGCGCCCGCTCCCATACGGTGGGCTTGACGCTGATCTCGCTCTCCTTCGTCGTCTCCCCGTTGATGATCAACCTGGGTTACAAGATGTCTGACCGGTTCAAGCGCGCCCCGCAACTCGACCTCGCGCTCCATACGATGACCGAGCCAATGCAGGATCCTGTCGTGATCGCCGGATACAGCTACATTGGTCGCGCGATTTGCGTGATGCTGGAGAAGGTGCAAATAGCCTATGTCTGCTTCGAGACCGACATGGAGCGACTCGCCGAGGGCCACAGATGGAACCACAACGTGCGCTACGGCGATGTCACTGATCCCGCGATGATGGGCGCGATCGCGCTTGCACGTGCGCGTTCGGTGATCGTGACCATCGGCACCTACGAGACAGCCAAGCGCATGATCGCCAATCTGCGGCAATTCTATCCAAATGTCCCGGTGATGACCGCCGTGCAATTTCTGGCGCAGCGCGACGAGCTGCGGCAGATGGGAGCGAGGCAGGTTGTGGCGCTCGCGCCGGAGGGAACGCTCGGTTTCGGGCGCTTCATCCTCGAGTCCCTCGGAGTGGATGCCGCCAAGACCGAAGCAACCATCAGCGCTCTCAAGGCAGACGATTACGCGGTCCTGCGGGGCTTGGGAGCCGGCGCACCGGACGCAGCAGGCAACAACCTGGGAAATGACACTCGGACCGCCGGCGCCACAGAGTTGAACGCAATCTCGCCAAACCCTCGCGCACTCTAAAAAATGGAATCTGCCCGCTAGCACTTTTGACACAGGACGTGCCGACGGAAATGTCTCGCGGAGGGAGTCTTCTGCCGCCAGCGAATCGGCTGGTTTGAGAATCGTCGCTCAGCGGAGCCCACAGTGGTGTGTCGCCACCTCGCTGTTCCCGTGCGTTCGAAAAGCTCGCTTGCGCTTGCGCTAGCGTGAACCGCCAGGCGCCCAGCGGCACCTCGAAACCTTCCATTGTCGATATGGCGTTGACAATGCACTCTGGCGCGCTCTGCGTCGCGAGCTGGACCATTATTCAACCAAAAAATGACAGCAAGATAACGACGGCACCCTTAAAGCCGTCTAGGCTGAATCCGTCGCATAAGACAGAAGGAGTTTGCCATGACAGTTTACAGCCAGGATTTGCCAAGACGCGTCAAGCATCGCCTCGTGTCAATAGCAGCGCAAATGCGGACCATGGGAGCGCGCTTCGCGCACCACTTCGTATTGTTCGCGTCAGTGATGGCCGTGCCCTGCAGCGGGGTCGCCCACGTGCACGAGATGGAGCAACCGCGGGAGGCTACACCGACTGCATCCGCCATACGCGTCTGCCAGACGAAAGGGGTACGCGCCGCGTGGGGCGCTCAGGCACGGTTTCTGGGGGCGCCTGCGACATTCAAGTACATACCCGAGGCACCGCTACGAAAGATGTTTATGGGCGATATCGCGGACATGCGCGCCGACGCGATTTACGTGTTGGACGAACTGGAAACGGAAGAACGGCGTGACTATGAGGAGAGCGCCTTCTACGGCTGGACGCAGGCCGACCGATGGGTCGCGGACGGACGGGAGCGCCCTGAATACGAAGTGCTGGTGGCGCTGTTCTACCAGGGCTGCAAGGAAGATCTCACGAGGAGTAACGACAAATGAACCCGCGCAGAAACGTGCATCGTCTAGCACGCTGGATCGGCGTGCTGGTCATCCCGCTTGTCGCCCCGGCGACCTTGGCGGAAGAAATCGAAGGCTATAGTTTCACCGCGGCCGCACAGGAAGTCTCGCAGTTGTTCTGGTTGGCCGAAACCGCGAATGTCTGCGGTTGGGCCACTAAGGAGGAAGCGCTGAAGTTCGAGCAGTTCTCGCTACGCTTTCTTTCCGCTCACCTCTCCGCGACGAACACGCGGGCGCTTGCGAGCCTGGTTGGAACGAGTGGCTATGAGAGTACAGTGCGTCGAGCGGCGGAAGAGGGTTCACCGCAAAGCTGCGCCGCGGCGCGCTGGCACGAGGGATGGCTGGCCTACAGGACGGCGGCCGATTCACATGAGAGGGATTTCTGAAGACCGGCCGCGACCTTGAATGCGACGAGCGCAGCATGGCTATGCGGTCGGTATCTTCCAGTGCAGGTCACTCGCCAACGTAAAGTAGGTCAACGACGGGTAACCTGCGGTTTCACCCAACCCCAATAGACCATTTTCGGAGTATCCTGCGCGGCTTTAGACGTTTGCAGCTACAGTCGCCAATTCTCAGCGACCACCTTCAAGCCGTCCATCGATATGTCGGTGTGCTTGCGCGCGGCGTCCCGCTCCGAGCCGGTCGTACAGCACCTTCCGATACAGTGCGTGCACGAATTCCCAGCGCGGTGAGACGGTTCCATTAACAAACATCTGCGAACAAACATCTGCGAACCGGCCGGGCGCAAGATGAGATGCCGGCGAGACAGTTTTTCGCAAACGTCTTCGACGTCGATCTCTTCCATCTGCGCGGCTGTGGCCACGCATGCCGCCGAAAACGTGACTCCCACCACACTCGCCACCTCGAGCATGCGCTGCTCTTCCTGGCTCAAGCGCTCGATCTGTGCTTCGATCATGTGGCGCAGGTTCTCGGGAACCGAGAGATCGATCTCCTCGACCGACACGCGAAGTTGCCAGGTTCGGTTCTCCACGGAGATGAAGCCGCGCTGAGTAATGTGTTGAATCGCGGCGACCATGAATAGCGGATTGCCATCGGAGTGTCGATAGATCAATCCCACCAAACCCGGCGGCA
>WNFL01373682.1_pt2 | contig 40298 bp, 46 predicted proteins | sample 5400361 | NCBI WGS metagenome assembly WNFL01 (sample SAMN13153351, study PRJNA577476) | soil metagenome | isolation source: 40 cm soil on Douglas fir-dominated hillslope | place: USA:California | collected 2013-09-17 | reverse complement strand
GCCGTCATCTATAAGTACATATTTTTCATTACTATTAGAAAAAAAATCCTTTATTTTAATTGCGTTTTGTAATATTTTTTCTTCATTGATATTTTCCCCGTACGCATACCAAGAACACCATCCTTTAATGGATTGTTTTTGATTATCTTTCTTTTCAATTAACCAACGATCTATCCCGTGTGGTGAGTAAAGATATGATGGAAGTTTCAAAAAAGGAGTTTTATACGGACTCCATGATTGCCAGCCCGGAATATTATATTTTGTCATTTAGATCTATATTCGGATACAACTTTTTTCAAAGTTTGTTCTATTTTATCCATAGATACAGAAAATGAATAGTCTTTAGCATATAGAGTAGATGTGCGTCCCATCTCTTCCCTTAATTTTGAATCAATAATTAATTTATTTAAGGATTTTTTAAAGTCTCCGATATTTGCACAAAGAATGCCATTTTTATTGTTAATTATAAAATCTTTTGGTCCTGGAGAATCAAAACAAACTAACGGTAGTCCTGCCGACATCGCCTCTATAAGAACTATTGCTTGCGTATCTGTTTTAGATGGGTAGGCAAATATATCAGCAAGAGAATAAATTTCCGATAGTTTGTTGTAATCAATATTCCCTAAGAATATTATGTTAGTTAAATTAGATTTTGCTACAAGCTCCTCAAAATTAGATCTTTCAGGGCCATCTCCGGCAATGACTAGTGTGACTTTTTTCTTAGTTTTGAGGTCTTTGATTATCTTAATAAGAGTTCCCAGATTTTTTTCTTTGGAAAGTCTCGATACACAGAGAATAATCGTATTATCTATTGGTAAGCTATACATAGTTCTCAGTTTAGTTTTTGAAATTTCCATGTGTTTCATTGACTGGCGACCAGAAGTGACAACTGATATTGCACTTTTGACTCCAAACAATCTTAATTTGTTTTTCAAAGTTGGTGTCTCAACCACAATATGATCAACTTTCGAGCTAAGCTCTTTTATATGGTTAATAATATATTTTTTTACTGGTTTATATGGTATTTCTTTTGGCAAAATTGTTTTTGGATATTCGTCTTTTGGATATTCGTCATATTGAGTATGATAAAAAAATACTGAAGGGCATTTGAAATATTTTGCTAAAAGAATTGCTGTTTCGCCTAAATAAAATGGATGATGAAAATATACAACATCAAACTTTTTACCCAATACTTTAAAATGGGAGTCTTCGTATGGGATGGGAACAATGATAGGGTAATCAGGATATTTTGGATTTGATAAAGAAGGCAATCTTATAACACCACTTTCCTTTCTTTGACCATGGTGTTTTGGGGCGATTATTGTTATTTTGTGACCTCTGGCAATCAATTCATCCTTTTGAAGCTTAATGGACAAAGATATGCCGTTTATGGTGGGCAAATACGTTGCTGTTACGAACAAAATACGCATAGTTGTTGTATTATACTTCTTATTAAATGATCAAAAATCTAAAATTAAAAGACTTTAGAAATTTCAAATCCAAATCTTTGGAGTTTTCAGACGAAATTACAACAATTGTTGGAATGAATGGTTCAGGGAAAACTAATATTCTTGAATCCCTTTTCCTGCTTTCTACAGGCAAGAGTTTTAAAGCTAGAGTTGAAGGAGAAATGCTTGGCTATGATAAAGAACTGGCCCGTGTTTTAGCAGAATCCGGAACCACGAAACTAGAATGCGTGATAACAAAAGGGGATAACGGTTGGCCCAGGAAAAAGATGTTGGTTAACGGAGTTCCAAAAAGATTGGTAGATTTTGCCGGAAATTTTAAAACTGTTTTGTTTGCACCAAGCGACATGGATTTGGTAACGGAAAGCCCGGGGGTAAGGCGCAAATTTTTAGATAATGTTCTATCTCAAACTGATAAGGAGTACAGAAGAAGTATTCTTTCGTACGAAAAAGGACTAAGACAAAGGAATAGGCTTCTTTTCAGAATCAGAGAGGAAGGTGTCTCCCGGGGACAGCTTCTTTTCTGGAACCAACTACTGATCAAGAACGGAAATTATATTTCCACTAAACGCGGAGAATTTATTGAGTTTGTAAACTCACAACCCTCTTTGAATGATCAAAAATTAAATTTGGATTACGATGACAGCGCAATTTCCGAAGGAAGACTTGAACAATATGCCCGGGAAGAAGTTTCCGCGGCTACAACTTTAGTAGGCCCTCATAGAGACGATTTTGCCTTTGAAGTAAAAGGTTTAAAAGAAAGAAACTTAGCATCTTTCGGGAGTAGGGGGGAGCAACGCATGGGGGTTTTATGGATTAAGATAGCCGAACTCAATTTCATCGAAGAGAAATCGGGAGAAAGACCGACACTACTTCTCGACGACATCTTCTCAGAGCTTGACCATGAACATAGGGATGTTGTAATGAAAATTGCCAAAAAACAGCAAACCATTATTACAACCGCGGATGAGCATTTTGTTGAAGGATTTTCTAAAAGTGATACAATCCGTTTGTAAATGACAAAAGAAAGCCCTCTTGACCCGCATGCTAATGCATCAAAAGACCCTGATGAAAACGATGTCTTGGAACACCCAGAGCTCGTTCTTCCCGAAGCGCCGCCCCCAAATGCCCAGCGCCCCAGTGGAAAATTTGATAAGAATGCAGATGATTCCTGGAAAGAGCGGACCGACCGTTAACGGAATTTATAATCGAGATGGCTAAAAAATCTATAATCACCCTCGTTGCCATCAAAATCTTTAATGTCGTCATCGTTTATCCTTAGGCCATTGAAGTGCTTAGCTGATTCATAGACCAAAGTTTCAAATTCTCTGATGATCTTTTTTTGAAGCCCATGAATTGTGATCATGACCACTTCTTCTTCTGCCGATTTTATATCCATCTCAAGTCCCCTTTGGAATGCTTTCTGGCTCATTACAGTCTTATTTACCTCGGCGCTTTTTTTAATAACCCAAGAATTCGTCTCCAAGTCGGCTGAAGTTTTATTTATAGTATCGACCATTAAACTCGGAAAATCCCTCGAAAGCCCTATAACTTCAGCCATAAAAAGGCCTGCAATTTCCTCAAACTCATATGAACTCAGTATATCTTTTTCAATCATACGGACATTTTAGACCTAATTTATTTAGTTTCAATAATGATATTGTATTTTCCGCAAAATATGCGTTAATATGAGAGAATATGTACCAACCAAAATACTTAATAAACAACAAAATATTGAAAAACATCGGTGCAATTGAGGCTAGCCGTGAGGTAATTGAGAATGCGCCTCTTGTGCCTTCTTTTGAAAAACAATTTCAGTCAGATGCCCAGGTGAGAACAATTCACCACGGTACTCATATTGAGGGTAACGATCTTACCCTTTACCAAACCAAAAAGATTTTAGAAGGACAGGAGGTATATGCAAGAGCTCGCGATATTCAGGAAGTGGTCAACTATAGAAACGTAATGAATCTTCTGGACGAACTTGCTGCTAAGCGGGGCGGGTATGACCCTGACATGCTTAAAGATATTCATAGAGCCACCGTAGACAGGCTTGTAATGCCCGAGAAAGTCGGAGTATTCAGGCAAAGTGAAGTTGTAATAAAAGAAGAGGGAACAGGCAAGGTTATTTTTTCTCCGCCGCCATTTGTAGAAGTCCAATATCTTATAGAAGACTTTTTTGCCTGGCTAAATAGTACAGAAGCTTTGGAAATTCATCCAATCATGAGAGCAGGCATAACACATTACATTTTGGTTGCAATCCACCCCTTCGTAGAAGGAAACGGCAGAACCGTAAGAGCATTTTGTTCTCTGATATTGGCCAGGGAAGGGTTTAATGTTAAAAAATTCTTCTCTCTGGAAGAGCATTTTGATGAAGACCCCGCCGCATATTATGAAGCCATCGCAGTTGTAGACAGACAGTCCCCAAATATAGGTAACAGAGACGTTACCCCTTGGCTGGAATATTTTACGGGTGTTGTAGCGATAGAACTTGAAAAGGTGAAAGACAAAGTTAGGAAACTTTCGGTGGATTCCAGGCTTAAAGTAAAATTTGGAGAACAAGTCTCTTTAACAGAAAGACAAATGAGACTAATAGAATATATTTCTGATCAAGGTTCTGGAGGAATGAATGAACTTAAAAAAGTTATTCCCATGGTTTCAGAAGATACAATTCTAAGGGAGATGAGGGATCTTATTGTAAAAGGAATAGTCAAAAAGACTGGGAGTACCAAGGCAAGCAAGTACGTCATTGCTAATAAGTGATTTTTTCTCCGAATTTTACTTTCCAATTTCTTGCTCGTCCAAGAAATTGGAGAAAGAATACGCCCACATATATTTTTTAGACAGTCAGTTCTGCTCGTTCATAATTATTTGTCTCAAACTCCTCGGTCGGGCCTTCGTCGGACTATCGCAATTTTGAAAAGTATTCACTCGCTCCATTCCAGACTAAAAAATATGGTGGGTTATGGGAACAGGTTTGGATTTAATGAGATATAATACAAATATGAAATTTAGTGAACTGGCAGAATACCTCGAAAAGTTAGAAAAAACGCCTTCCAGGCTTGAAATAACCAGAATTTTATCCGAACTTTTTAAATCTTCTTCTCCTTCCGAAATCGACAAAGTGGTTTATCTTTCTTTAGGAATTTTAGCTCCGAATTATGAAGGTGTAATTCTAAATCTTGCAGAAAAGATGATGCTAAGAACTCTTGCCAGCGCATACAAAAAAGATCCTGCAGACGTATTATCACTCTACAAAAAAGTAGGAGATATAGGGAAAGTAGCAGAGGATTTGGCAAAAAATGTAAAAGGAAAAAGTAATTTGTCAGTAACTGATGTTTATGAAAAACTTTTAGTGATCGCCAAAGATAACGGAGAGGGTAGCCAAGAAAGAAAAATTGAGAAAATGGTAGATATTCTTAAAAATGCAGATCCATTATCCGCCAGGTATTTAGCCAGAATCCCGGTAGGGAAACTTAGATTGGGATTTTCGGAAAAAACAGTGATTGAAGCCCTTCGGCAAGCTCAGGGTAAACTTTCAAGTGAAGAAATTGAAGCGGCTTACAACATCCGTCCTGATATTGGCTATATCGCTCGTTTGGTAAAAGAGGGGAATTTAAAAAAAGCCTCACCTGAAATTGGAACTCCGGTTGTTCCCATGCTTGCCCAGCGCCTCAACTCGGTAACGGAAATGATTGAGAAAATGGAGGAAGTATCGGTGGAGCCAAAATTTGATGGGCTGCGTATTTTCATTCATTACAGAAAGAAAGATAATTTCATCCGCATTTTTACCCGCAACATGAATGCCATTGATATAAATACTTTTCCTGAGCTTTTGAATGTAGGAAAATTTATCAAGGCAGATGAAGTAATTCTTGATACCGAAGCCATAGGGCTTGACGCGGAGCGGGAAGGGTTTCTTGATTTTCAAAAAACAATTCAAAGAAGAAGAAAGCATGATATCGCTAAAAATGCTTCTGAAATTCCACTTCAATTTCAGGTTTTTGACATACTTCTTGCTAACGGAAAAAGTTTCATAAATATTCCCTATAGCGAAAGAAGAAACCAGCTTGAGAAGGTTGTAGTAAACGGAGGACTTTTGCGGGTGGACGAGAACACAGTTACAAAAGACCCGGAAATAATTAAAAAAATGCACGAGAAATATTTGAAAATGGGACTTGAAGGGGTTGTTGTCAAAAGGGCAAACGGGTTATATGTATCGGGTAGAACCGGATGGAACTGGGTAAAAATGAAAGAAGTGGAAGGGGCGAGCGGAAGACTTTCGGATACGGTTGATTGTATTGTCATGGGCTACACGCAAGGGAAGGGGAAAAGGTCGGGTTTTGGTATAGGTCAATTTTTAGTCGGAGTAAAAGATGGTGAAGTTTTCAAAACCGTTACCAAAGTAGGAACGGGGCTAACAGACGAACAATTCAGAGAATTGAAGGCAAGGCTTAAAAAGTTAGAGGTAAAAGAAAAACCTAAAGAATATGAAGTAAATAAAGATTTGATACCTGACTATTGGGTCATCCCAGGGCTTGTCGTAGAGCTTGCCGCGGATGAAATTACAGTTAGTCCTAAACATTCCTCAGGCTTTGCCTTAAGATTTCCGCGCTTAGTAAACTTCAGGGACGATAAAAGCCCCGAAGAGGCAACTACTTTAAAAGAACTTCAGGATCTTCTGAAGATGCAGAAAAATTGACAAAACTTTCTAAATAATGGAACATTAGTTTGTAATGAAAAGAGTATTAGATGCATTATTTACGGCAATTGTTTTGTTATTGGCCATTCCCTCCACCCTCATCTTGGCCAGTTGGAACGCGATACCGGGGGACAAAATGTATCCTGTAAAAAGCGGACTCGAAGACGCAGTCATTTTCATTTTCTCAGGGACTCCGCTTTTACCAAAAGTTTCAATGAAATTTACAGACAGGAGACTTAATGAGGCAACGGTATTGCTTTCCAAAAAAGGTTCGACAGTTGGCTACGATCTATTGGTAGCAGAAGCAAGGCAAACCCAAAATTATATTGTTCAAAAAAGTGATGTACAAAGTGGAATTCAATTCAGTAAAAATATAGACGGATATAAAAAAGAGATAGAAAAAAAGAAAGTTGAAGTAAGAGCGGAAATAGCGGCAAAAACAAAAACTCAAACAGGAAACACGTCTACTTCGACTTCAGGTTCCACTTCAAATACTACCATTGCAACACCCATACCAACGCCCACTCCGGAATCTGTTTCAATAACTGTACCTGAAACTACGACTACCCAAGTAACGGGCAATACTATCGTAGTAAACACGCCGCAAGTCGTGGTGATTCAGGAAGAGGAGCCAACGGAAGTTTTACAAAAACTTGAAGATACGGAAAATCAATTAGATGAAATTAATAAAGAAGTAAAGAAAAATAAATCGGATGAACATTCCGGGACCAATAATGGTAATAACGGGCAAGGCAACGGTAATAGCGGTAATTAAACTTCATATTGACCTAACACATTCTTTTATGAAAAGATGAAAGTAATAAGGAAAGAAGGTGATTATTAATGGCAACAGGAACAGGACTTAAAAAAGAAACATCAGCAGCGCTTTGTGCCTTACTTGGACCAACTTTGGTTGTTCCGGTACTTTTTATACTATTAGAAAAAGATGAATTTGTCAGATTTTGGGCATTTCAATCAATAGTAGTTAATTTAACCCTTTTTGTGCTTAATTGGGTTTTGGTATTAACTATATTTTTAGTTTTTCTTACACCGCTTGTCTTTGTCTTGGGAGTAGTGCTTTGGCTACTTATGACTTATAAGGCTTGGCAGGGAATGAAATGGGAAGTCCCATTTGTCGGCAAGTTTGCAGTGCAACTGATGAAACGTGCCTAATTTAGAGAAAACACCCCCAAGGAAAAACGGGGGTGTTTTTGTGTTAATATTGAAAAATGAAACTCGTAGTTGCTTTGGGGAATCCGGGGATTGAGTATTTAAACACCCGTCATAGTGTTGGCTTTTTGGTTATTGATGAACTTCAGAAAGCGAAATTTTCTAAAGATGTTGTTCTCAGGAAATCTGATGTCTTCATGAATGAATCGGGAGATTTTGTAAAAAAACTTGTCGATCAATATAAATTAAATCCGGAAAATCTTTATGTAATCCACGACGATCTCGATATCAGGTTGGGAGAGTATAAAATTCAGTTGGGTCATAGCCCCAAAGATCATAACGGAACTAAATCGGTGGACGAATCTTTGGGAACAGACAAATATTGGCATGTAAAAATAGGAATAGACAATAGACCCCTAGACCAACGTCCCTTGGGGGTAGAGTATGTTCTTCAAAATTTTACAGATGAAGAAAGAAAAACTGTCGAAGCGGCAATCAAAAAAGCAGTAAACGAATTATGCAAAAAATTGGTGACATAATTCAAAAATATATACCTGGCGATACGGATAAGCGAAGCTTGTCATTCGGAACTCATGATAAATATGTCTCCCGTGAATTTCAAAAATACGCGTACGACCTTGCTCTTGAACTTAATGATTTACCCCACAAATCGCTCTACATGAAGCTGGCAAAAACTACTTCAAGAGGACTCATGGAATCTGCAAGAAGTTTTGTAAAAGATGCGGCAAATGCCAGATCAAAGGGGCGTTTATTCATGTGGAAACTGAAGCAGTTGAAAGAAGATGTTAAGATAACTCAGGGGACAAAAAAGAATGATTCCAAGTCTTAACGGAAACTGGGTAGATTTAGTTATTATTTTAATTTTAGGTTATTATGTTTGGCAAGCATTCCGCTTTGGTTTTTGGGGAATAATTGCCGATTTTGCTTCTTTTTTTGGGTCATTATTAATCTCTTTACGTACATACAAATTCGCAGGTGCAATTATCAAAAGTAACTTTAATTTAACTCCATCTTTTAATAACGCCCTTGGATTTATTGTTACATCCATCCTTGCCGAAATTGCCCTAGGTTATCTTTTTTTGTATTTATTAGCCAAAATTCCTAAAAAAATCCTTCAAAATAAATACAATAAATTTCTTGGTTTAATACCAGCCTTGGGGGAGGCATTGGTTTTAATAGCTTTTTTGTTAACTTCAATTACGGCTCTTCCTGTTCGCCCCCAAATTAAAATGGCTGTGAGTGAAAGTAAAATCGGAGGGCTAATTCTTAAAGAAACTTCGGGGCTCGAAAAAATAATAAATACAGTTTTTGGTGGAGCAATTAACGATACCTTAACTTATTTTACAGTTGAACCCAAAAGTAACGCAACGGTTAAGCTAACAAATACAAAAGACACCCTTTCTTATGACCACGAAGCAGAAACTCAGATGTTTGCAGATGTAAACCATGAGAGAGCTTCTCGGGGCATAGGAGAGTTAACATGGTCACCCAAAATTGTAGGAGTAGCTGAGGCATATGCTACTGATATGTGGCATAGGCATTATTTTTCTCACTATAATCCTGAAGGGAAGACTCTGGCTGACAGGTTCAAATCCGCCGGAATTGAATATAATGTTGCGGGAGAAAATTTGGCTCTTGCCCCAACCGAGGCAACAGCTATGAATGGACTTATGAATTCTCCTGAACACAAGGCAAATATTCTGGATAAGGAGTTTCATAAAATCGGAATTGGGGTGGTGGACAATGGAATTAATGGTAAAATTTTTGTTCAGGAGTTTACGGATTAAATAAAGTAAAATTTTCGGACTGTATCCGTAAAATTTTTGTACAAGAATTTACGGATTGAATTATGAATATGAATAAAGGTTTTTTCGAACGGGTTTACAAAATTGTAAGGAAAATTCCAGAAGGTAAAGTCATGACTTACGGCGCCATAGCGGAAGCGTTGGGAACAAAAGATGCCCGTAGGGTAGGCCAAGCACTTCATGCAAACCCTGACCCTGAAGATGTGCCTTGCCACCGCGTTGTGAATAAAGATGGAAGGCTCGCCCCCGGCTACGCTTTTGGCGGGCCAAATGAACAGAAAAACAAATTGATTGCGGAAGGCGTGGTTTTCTCTAGTCCCGACCATGTCGATCTACTTGCCTGCATGGTACAATAAATTAATCTGCCATGCGTCGTGAACTTTTTATTCATTTTGCTTTTTGGTTATCCTTCTTTATATTCATAACTTTGGCAAAAAGTTATTTTTCTTTGGCTTTTTGGCCATTTTGGCTGGGGGGAATTTTCGGAACGGTTTTGCCGGATTTAGATCATGTAATATATTTTTATTTTCTGAGTCCCAGGGATCTTACATCCCAAAGGTTTAATTTTTTAATACAAAAACACGAGATTAAACGGATGCTGACACTTCTTTACGAAACAAGAGGGGAAAGACGCGGTTTAATATTCCATTCAGTGTTTTTCCAGATTATTTTTATGATTCTCACTTTTTGGATGATATCCTCCTCATCATCTTTATTTGGAAGGGGACTGGTTTTAGCATTTGCACTACATTTATCGATTGATCAAATTATGGACCTCACGGATATTGGTACTTTTGACAATTGGGTTAAAATGTTTCCCATCAAATTTGATTACAAAAAGGCCAAAATTTATACTTTTACTACAATTCTTCTTGTGCTTGTATTTGGGCTTTTAATGTAGAAAGGTCACCCGTTGATACTAAATCCCGATTTAGAAACTATGCTTGCTATTTTTTTTGGGTCGAAGTCTCCTTTAACCTCAAGGGTTTCTTTGACATAACTACACTTGGCACTTACCCCAGCATCTTCAAGGTCCATCTCGATTAAAGACGCGCAAGAAGCGCAATCCATGCCCTTTATTTTATAAGTTTTGACTTTTGACTTTTGCATTTTTATTTATTCGACAACATTGAAAGAACCTGTATACATTCCCATACCGCATGCATAGGTAAGTAACCCTTTTTTATTCGGGGTAAATTCTAAAACTTCAGATCCATCTTCCGGTAAAATTTTGAATAAACTTAGAGATGGAATAACAAACGATTTGGCACAGCTTCGAACTCCGTGAGAATTAAGGACAAGTTTTACGGGAACTCCAAGTTTTAATGTGTCGGTATCGGATGTATATCCGTTACTTTTAACCTCAATTGTTGCTTCCTGAAACCCGCCTTCAAAAATTGCAATTCTTCCTTGGCTATCTTTTCCAATTAATACGGTCCAATAATTTTGAAGAGTATGAACAGAACCGCGCAATATTTGACCGCTATTTATAGACAAGATTCCGATTATTGCTATCGCTACCGCAGCCACAATATTAAATATTTTCTTTTTCATGAGTTCGGTTGCTGCATAACCAATTGCAAAGAAAACAGGAGTTGTTCCCAAAACAAAGAAAAACATTATCCCTGCGCCCAAAAGCGCACTTCCTGAAGCGATAGCAAGAAGCATCATCGCTTGAGTTACTCCGCAGGGGATGAATACTGTCATTGTGCCCAGTATCATGGGAGTAAAAAACGATTTGGCCTGGGCCTGATTCCTCATCATCCTCAAAATAAATTTCGGGGGAGCAATCTCAAAGTATCTAAATATTGGATGGATATTAAGAAGTCTTGCTGCGGTTAGCAGCATATAAATTCCAACAAAAATCAGCAAATAACCTTGAATTTTTGGAGAAATATTTAAAGATGATCCTAAAGATCCCAAAATAAATCCAAGAACAGCGTAGGCCGCAAGTTTAGATCCCAAGAATATTATTAAGGCTTTTGCTTTAAGGCTTCTTGAAACCTCAATCTCTTCATTTGATGCAATCGCCGAGGTCAGAAGCCCACCCTGTACTGCAAAGCAGGAAATCCCTCCGGAAGTTAAACCTGTAATAAATGCTAACCAAAAGTTGTTCATTGTTGACATCCCCCCCCAGGGGATATAAAATATAATATCAAAGTAAATATTACAATGCAAGACTCAAAAAGCAAAATATTACATAGGCTTCAGATTGCCAGGGGACATTTGGACAAAGTTATATCAATGGTTGAAAAGGATGCCTATTGTATAGATGTCGTTCATCAATCAATTGCGGTTCAGGCTGCATTAAAGAGGACCGATGAAGTAGTTTTAGAAAACCATCTGAAAACCTGTGTTTCCGATTCTATTAAAAATGGGAAAAGCAATGAGGCGATAAAGGAGGTTATGGAAGTTCTGCGCAAAAAATGACAACCAAAAACACATTTCCGATTATAGGAATGCACTGCGCCTCCTGCGCCAAGCTTTTGGAGAGAAGAATTTCCAGGCTCCCTGGTGTCAACCAATGTAATGTAAATTATGGAAACGAAAGTGCGTACTTAAGTGTAGATAAAAACTTCAATGAACAGGAATTTAAAAAAGCAGTTTTAGATATAGGATATAAAGTGGGGGAAAATGTAGAGCGTGAAAGAAAAGAAAGATTAGAAAATCTAAAAAGAAAAGTAATAATTTCGGGAATTTTATCTTCCATGGTTTTTATTTTGGGATTTTTTAGCGGCAAAAGTGTTGCCTATATTTCTCTTATTTTAACAATCCCTGTGCAATTTTGGGCGGGCTGGGAATTTTATCAGGCGACATTATCAGGACTAAAAAATCTTACTGCAAGTATGGATACGTTGGTTGTAATTGGAACCAGTGCCGCCTTTTTTTATTCTGTTTACTCAACTTTTTTCGGAGGGCACATCTATTTTGATACTTCTGCTGTAATTATTACCCTGGTACTTACCGGAAGGTTAATTGAATTTCGTGCTAAAGAAAAAACCTCCAGTGCAATTAAAAAGCTTTTGGATTTGTCACCCAAAAAAGCTCGTCTTGCAAGCGGAAAAGATGTCCTGGTAAAAGATCTTCTGGTTGGAGATTTGGTGAGAGTTAGACCCGGTGAAGCGGTTGCTACTGATGGGGAAATTCTTGAGGGAGAAAGTTATGTAAATGAATCTATGATTACTGGAGAAAGTGAACCAGTCAAAAAGGGAATCGGAGGAAAAGTTACCGGGGGAACGGTAAATAAATCCGGAACTTTTGTTTTCAAAGTAACTAGAGTCGGAAAAGATACGACTTTATCCAAAATTATCTCTTTGGTCTCCGAAGCCCAAGGAAGTAGAGCCGAAATCCAAAGACTAGCTGACGTTGTTACCTCCTACTTTGTCCCCACTGTTTTGGCCGTAGCGCTGTTTACATTTTTTGCTTTTGGTTTAGTTAATGCTGTCGCTGTTTTGGTGATTGCCTGCCCATGTGCAATGGGACTTGCCACACCTACTGCAATAATGGTTGCTGTTGGGAGGGGGGCAAAAATGGGAATTTTAATTAAAAATGCAAACACGCTTGAGATTTTAGGGAAAATAAAGGCAATTATTTTTGATAAAACAGGAACAATCACAAAAGGCAAACTTGAAATGGTAAATGAAATTGAAAATAAATATCTGAAAATTGCCGCGTCTCTTGAGGTTGGCTCCGAACACCCGGTTGCAGAAGCAATTCTTCAAAAAGCCAAAAACAAAAAATTTTCTTTATTAAAAGTAGAAAAATTTAGATCTTTATCCGGAAAGGGAGTCGAAGGAATTATCGATAACAAAAAGTATTTTCTTGGAAAAGGTGAAACGGGAAATGTTGTTTTAACTTTAGAGAATGAGATTCTTGCCAAATTTGATATTGCCGACGAGATAAAAGAAGATGTTCCCGGTGTAGTTGCAGTATTTTCCAAAAAAGGAATAGACACATGGATGCTGACGGGGGACAACGAGAAGGTCGCCATAGAAATAGGGCATAAAGCGGGAATAGTAAACATAATGGCCGGGGTCATGCCCGACGAAAAAGTAAACAAAGTTTCTTCTCTTCAATCGGAAAAAGGAATAGTTGCATTTGTTGGCGACGGAATAAACGATTCGCCCTCTTTGGCAAAAGCAGATGTTGGCATTGCGATGGGAACAGGAACTGATGTTGCAATTGAATCGGCAGGAATAACGTTATTGAACACTAATATCGGCAATGTAATCACGGCTTACAATTTAAGCCGTGCAACACTTGGGGTTATAAAACAAAATCTTTTTTGGGCATTTGGATATAATGCAATCTTAATTCCGGTTGCTGCATTCGGATACTTAAACCCAGTGCTTGCTGCGGGAGCAATGAGTCTTTCTTCAATCTCTGTAGTTTTAAATTCATTAAGACTTAATTCGGTCGAAATATGACCATTGGCTATTGACGCAACTTACTTCCAAAATGTATATTGAACTCTGATATGGCAGCCGAAGTAATTACAGACGCAGATTTTGACGAAAAAGTTTTAAAGAACACTCTCCCTGTGCTTGTTGATTTCTGGGCAACGTGGTGCGGTCCTTGCAAAATGGCGGCTCCTGTTCTTGAGGAATTGTCGGAACAATATAAAGATAAAGTTCTTGTGATGAAACTAGATGTAGATGAAAACCCGGTTAATTCTCAGAAATTTGGCGTAATGTCTATTCCTACTACTATTCTTTTCAAAGCCGGGAAAGAAGTTGGCAGACAGATTGGTTTTAGCGGAAAACAAAAATTTGAAGATTTAATGATGAAAGGCGGTGATTAATTATGGATCCAAACACACAAAATCCTACAGTTCCAGCAGCAGACCCGAGTGCGCCAGTTACGACTCCGGTTATGCCAGGAACTGATCAACCAGCAGGCGCCCCGATGGGAACACCAGCCCCGGTTGAACCAACAATGCCACAGCCAGCAATGCCAGAGTCTCAAGCTCCGGTTATGCCTACACCAACAGCACCAGCTGAAGGAGCAGGCGATCAGGGAACAGGAATGCCTCCGGCAGTTCCTCCCGCAGTTTAATTAAGTTGAAAAAAAAGAAGGAAGGGTCCTGATAATGATCAGGATTCTTTCTTCTTTGTTTTAGCTAATTTGTCACTAAATTTATGGACCAACAAATATTTTCACCACGTCCGAACGATGCCAAGGGGCCTTGGGACATTGCAGTTATAGGCAGTGGACCAGCAGGTTTAACTGCCAGTATTTATGCAACACGCGGGGCTGCTTCAACTATAATCTTTGGAGGCGAAGTTTGGGGAGGGCAACTGATGCTTACAACGAATGTCGATAACTTTCCAAGCCAGCCGGGTGTTTTGGGCCCCGACCTCATGGGGAAAATGAGGGAACATTCTGTCATGTTTGGTGCTGAATTCTTACAAAAGAATGTTAACTCAATTGATGTTTCCAAGTCACCCTTTGAATTAACTGTTGGAAGTGAAATTTATACTGCAAAATCTATTATTGTTTCAACCGGGGCTGAAACCAAATGGTTGGATGTACCCGGGCTTTCCAAACTTGTCGGACGCGGAGTGTCCTCATGCGCTCCCTGCGACGCACCATTTTTTAAAGATAAAAAAGTGGCGGTTATCGGCGGAGGGGATAGTGCTATGGAAGAAGCTCTGGTTTTGACCAAATATGCTTTAGAAGTCACCATTATTCACAGAAGAGAAGCGTTTAAGGCCTCAGCCGCAATGCAGCAAAAAGTTTTAAATAATCCGAAGATTAAAGTTTTATGGAATACAGAAGTAGTAGAAATTGTTGGTAATGAGAAATTGGAGAAACTGCTTTTGAAAAACAACAAGACCAATGAAACATCGGAACTTATCCTTGACGGATTATTTATCGCAATCGGCCACACCCCTTCGACAATGATCTTTCAGGGTAAAATTGAACTTGATGCGCGCGGATATGTAGTTGCCAAGGATAGGACAAAAACCTCAGTTCCTGGAATCTTTGTTGCAGGAGATGTTGAAGATTATAATTACAAGCAAGCGATAACCGCAGCAGGGTTTGGTTGTATGGCCGCTATGGATACACTTAAATACCTAGAAGAATTTAGAAATGAGCGTTGACTTTTTTAGGGGATTCAAGCAAAATAATCGAATGCCAGATAAATCTGTAAAATCTTCAAGGACAAATATTTTTGAAAAATTAATTCCGGTTTTGGTTGTTTTGAGTATTGGTCTTGCTTTTATGGTTGGAGTCTTATGGCAAAAGGTTTCGGGTTTGGAAAAGGGAGTTAGCACGGCCACCACAGCCACAACAACAGGCGCTCAACCAGCCCAGCCAACTGCGGACATCAATGCAATTAAAGGCCTTTTTAGTAAAGATGTTATCAAATTTGGTGACGCAAACAGTAAAGTTTTGTTTGTAGAGATAGGGGATCCAAGTTGTCCATTTTGCCATGCGGCAGCCGGGGAAGACCCTGAAGTAAGTGCCCAAATGGGTGCCACATTTAAATTGCCCTCTCAAGGCGGAACATATGATTCCCCGGTACTAGAGATGAGAAAACTTGTTGATAGCGGTAAAGCATCATTCGCTTATGTATATTTTCCGGGACACGGAAATGGAGAAATGGGAATGAAAGCTCTTTACTGCGCCAACGAAAAAGGTAAGTTTTGGGCTGCGCACGACCTAATTATGAATAATGCCGGATACAATCTTATGAACACCACTGTTAAAAACGATAAAACCCAATCCGGAGCCGTTGCCGATTTTCTAAAGTCAGTTGTTGACCCAGGCTTTCTTAAGAGCTGTTTAGATAGCGGTAAATATGATGCAAGACTAGCCAGCGATCAGGCCCTAGCTGCAAGCTTGGGAGCCCAGGGTACTCCCGGCTTTTTCATTAATGCCAAGAGTTTTCCAGGTGCTTATAACTGGACAGATATGAAGAGCGCAGTTGACGCTCTATTAAAATAAATTGGACAAATCTCACACAAAAATAACTAAGTACTCATTGGATCAGATTAAACTCCAGGTTCCGGTTGAAGGCAATAAAATTCTACAGGAGATCCTAGATAAAATTAACGGGAGTGATGAAATAAAAACTCTTTGGAAAGTCATGAATGTTAATGCAATCGATAGGCTTGGAATGAGTGATCATGGCCCTACACATTTCCAGATAGTGTCTAATTATGGAATAAAAATAGCCAGGATTTTTGAAAAAAGGGATGTCAGATTTTCAATCGTTAACGATTTCGGCCTGACAAAAGATTATGCAGAGTCTGTTATTTTTTTAGCCTGCATAATGCACGATCTTGGGATGTCTATACATAGGGAAGGACACGAGGGTTTTAGTTTGTTTATTGCCCGCGACATGCTCAAGGATATTCTTTCTTTTCTACCTACAGAGGAAAGAATTGTTGTCGCCTCAGAAGTCTTGCATGCAATTATAAGCCACAGAGCACTTGGGAAGCCGTCCACTATCGAAGCGGGCATTGTCCGCATTGCTGATGCTTTGGACATGGGGAAGGGGAGAGCCAGAATTACCTACAAACGCGGGGAAATAAACATTTATTCGGTTTCTGACAATGCAATAATTAGAGTTGAAGTGACAGAGGGGGAAGATAAACCTCTTACCATAAAAATAGTTATGGATAACCCAGCCGGAATATTTCAGGTTGATGACCTGATGAAAGAAAAAATTAAAGGGTCGGGTCTTGAAAAATATATCGAAGTTGCAGCTTATATTATTGAAAATGGACAAGAGAGGCTCTTCAAAGAATTTAAATTCTGACACCCAAGCTCTGACGTCTCTGTTTATCTAAAAACCGGTAGGTGTTAGAATAAAATATGTCTCTGCCCGACTCAAAAATAATTGATTTAGTTAAAAAAAGCGGAGTTTTGGATGCAGCAGCCGTTAAAAAAGCTGAGGATTTTGCGGTAGAAACACGTTCTTCAAATTTGGTAAGTGCTTTTATAGAAAGCGGAGTGCTTACGGACGATCAATTGGGTACGATTATTGCTGGATATTACGGTGTTCCTTATGTTGCCCTTTCCAAAGAATCAATCCGTGAGGATGTTGTTCACATTATCCCCGACAAAGTAGCTAGGAGACAAAAAATTGTGGCTTTTGCTAGAGATGAAAATGGAATAAAAGTTGCCATTAACGACCCAACAAATAAAACGATTGTAACTCTTGTAGGCAGAAAAACCGGACAAAAAATTACGGTGTATTATGCAAGCGACGAGGAAATTGAAGGAACTATACGCTTGTACGAAAAAGCCCTTCAAAAAACAATTGATGAACTTTTGCAGGAATATATAAAACAAGTAACCCTTTTTAAGGGAGATTTGCCAATTATCAAAGTGGTCGACGAACTTGTTAACGCCGCTTTTAATGATAGGGCATCGGATATTCATATTGAACCGGAAGAGAAAACTTCATTGATTCGTTTCCGGGTTGACGGGGTTTTACAGGATGTTCTTCGTGTACCCAGAGAAATCCATGAACGTATTATTTCAAGAATAAAAGTTCTATCAAATCTTCGTACAGATGAGCACTTAAGCGCTCAGGATGGAAAAATGACTGCTCACCTTGAGAATGAAGACCTTGATATACGCGTATCAATTCTGCCTGTAACTCAGGGAGAAAAAGCAGTTTTAAGACTTCTTTCCAGTCATTCCAGGGAATTTTCCCTTTCGGATCTTGGCATGAACCCCACCGATCTGCAAAAAGTGACAAATGCTTTTAATAAAAGTTTCGGAATGATGCTTTCTACGGGGCCCACGGGTAGCGGAAAAACAACTTCAATATATGCCATTTTGAAAATTTTAAATATCCGGGAGAAAAATATCATGACCATAGAAGACCCGGTTGAATATAGAATTCTGGGTGCCAATCAGGTTCAGGTGAACGCAAAAACAAATCTTACTTTTGCAAACGGTTTAAGATCTATTTTAAGACAGGACCCTAATATTATTTTCGTAGGAGAAATAAGAGATAGCGAAACGGCGGGTATAGCCGTGAACGCCGCCTTGACCGGGCACTTGGTTTTATCTACTTTGCATACGAATGACGCGGCCACAGCGATTCCACGTCTAATAGATATGAAAGTTGAGCCTTACCTTGTTGCTTCAACAGTTAACGTCATCGTTGCCCAAAGACTTGTAAGATTATCCTGCAATTCATGCAAGATTGATGAGCAAATGCCGGTAACGGAAGCCATTAAGCATTTTCCACAAGCATTAATTGAGAAATATTTTGGTACTAAATCTTCAATTACAATTTATAAGGGAAAAGGGTGTAAAATTTGTAGACAGACAGGATATGTTGGGCGTCTGGGTTTATTTGAAGTCCTGGAAATAACCAAAGGCATAAGGCAATTGATTACGGAAAAAGCCGATGCGGATGTTATAGCCCAAGCCGCTATTAAAGAAGGCATGAGGACAATACTTGATGACGGACTTGAAAAAGTGGCCCGCGGAGTTACTACGATTGACGAGGTGATCAGGGTTACAAAAGTCGAAAATATATAAACAATATGAAAGATCAAAGTGATGTTTTAAAGATTGATAAAAACGCCAGTCTCTCTTCTGGAGACAAAATTGCTCTCATCAGCAATCTAAGCACAATGCTTACTGCGGGTATTCCAATTCTTGATGCTGTTAATAACCTTTTAGAGGATTCAAAAGGCAACAATAGGAAGGTTTTGGAAACGTTAAGAGACGATCTTACTCAGGGACATCAGGTAAATTATTCTTTAGCAAAATTCCCCAGGATTTTCGATAAAGTGACTGTAAACGTTATTAAGGCCTCTGAAGAAGCGGGAACTTTGGATATTACTCTCAAAGATTTACGGGAAACTTTAAGGAAACAGAATGAATTTAACGACAGTATCAGGAGCGCTCTCCTTTACCCGACATTTATTATCGGAGTTTTTATTCTTGTTCTTCTTTTAAATCTTCTTTTTGTTATTCCAAAAATAACACTAGTATTCAGGAACCTGCGTGTGGCTTTGCCTCTGCCCACAAGGATTTTGATTTCTATTTCAGATTTTATGACTCATAACACGGTTTCTTTTTTGATAGGTCTTGCTGTCTTTGTCTTATTTATTATTTATCTATTTACTCAAAAAAGAAGTTTTTTACTTAATATTATTTATTCAATTCCCGGAATATCCGGTCTTATTAAACTGGTCGACCTAACAAGATTCACAAGAAGTTTGCATTTACTTTTAAGTAGCGGCCTTCCGATTGTTGCTGCCTTAGACCTGGCAAGCGATATTGTTATGAGAAAAGAAACTAAAAAAATAATTGATAAATCTAAAGAGATGATTTTATCCGGTAAAACTTTTTCTGACGGGCTCCGTACCGCCAAGGGGTATATTCCGACAATAATGATAAAACTGGTAGAAACAGGGGAGAAAACGGGAAGCCTAGATAAGTCTTTGCAAGATATTTCTGAATATTTTGATTATCAGGTTACGAATACACTTAAAACTTTGACGGCACTTCTTGAACCAATAATGTTAGTCTTCGTTGGAATTTTGGTTGGAGGAATGATGATCTCTATTATCGCTCCTATCTATGGCCTTATTGCAAATGTCAGTCCACATTAACTCTATGAAGAAAGTACCCAGAGTACAAAGCGGATTTACTATTATCGAACTAATGGTTTCTATTGGGATTTTAGCAATCATTTTCGCTCTTTCTTCAATAAATTTAAGCGGTCTTCCGCAATCAAGCTCGCAAAGTGCGGCAATTGACACTCTTCTATCTGATATTCGTTCACAGCAAACCCAAGCTATGGCAAGTAATGTCAGTTCAGGCATACATTTCGGCACAACAAACTACACTTTAACTCCCTCTAATTTTACTGTGGATCTTGACCCGGGAATAACTTTTTCCAACGTGACTTTTTCGGGCGGGAATTTAATTTTTGCGGCAGGTAGCGGGGAAATGACCAGGTAAACATAACAAAAGTGATTAACATAAATAAATATGGAGCTACTTACTAAACTATTCAAAAACTTGGGGTCCCGGTCCCGGCTTTGGGGCTCCCCGTTGCGCGCCACCCCTTCGTTTCAAGACGGACAATTACTTGTTGAACTTCTTGTCGCATTTGGACTTGCCTCAATTTTAATTCCCGCCATTATTTTTGGATTTATATCGGGAAGCACTGGGCGCGCTCAGCAGGAACAAAGGCTTAAAGCCACAGGTTTATTAAAAGAAGGAGAAGAGGCTGCTCGCAGCTTGAGAGACGCTGATTGGACCAATATTGCAACCAATGGAACGTATTATCCAAAAGTTACAGTTGGTGCTTGGAGTTGGGGAGCTCTTGTTGACGGGACAATTGGAGACTTTACAAGAAGAATAGATATTACAGATGTTAGCCCCGCAGACTTATCCAGAAAACAAATTACAGTTACCGTTTCCTGGAATAATACTTTTGTTACCAATATGACCTCAACTTTTATTTTAACCAGGTGGAAAAATATTTCATCTTCTTTAACTGCTTCCGGGACACTTCTAAATCAGGGGAATGGGGACTGGTGTGCCCCCTCACTCTCTTTAGGTAGTATAGATTTGGGAAACGCTACTGCACAATCAATTAGCGCAGTTCAGGGCCAAGTTACAACTGGAACGGGTCAAGCTGCGGCTGGTTTTACTTTTGTTGACGCGCTTCTTACAGATCCGCAATATCCGGCAACGCCATCTGCGTCTGCAGTTAATACTTTTGACGGTCCAACAAAAACCAATGATGTATTTACACTTCAAAGTCCAAATTACGCATTTATTGCAACCGATAGCCATACTAAAGATGTTGACATTGTAAATTTAGGCATTGTTTCCGGAGGAAAATATAGTGAAGCAGGATATTTTGATTCGCCAAACAATGGGAATGCTAATGCGGGAACTGTGGTTGCTAGTGGAAATGTCGGTTATATGACAATAGGTAATAAACTTTATGATTTTTCCTTAAGCGGTTTACCAAATACATCCACATCAAGAACTGCAATACATGCGCTGGGTCTCACTTTACCGGCCGCAGCGACAAAAATGGTTTTGTATAATAACAGACTTTATATTTCGACATCCGATACAACCTATCAATTAGTTGTAGTGGATGCTACTACTTTAACTTTTATTACAAAACCTCTGTCTTCTCCGGGCAAAATCCATGTAAACGGATTGGGTGGTAAATCCGTGTATGTTAACGATACAGGAACACGGGTTTACCTGGCGACCGCAACCAGCGCAACATTAAAAGAGGTGTTTGTGATCAATACAGATGAAACATCAGCAAGTTTTGGTGCAACAGTTGGGTCATACGATACAAACGGGATGAATCCAACAGGAATTGTGCGGGTTAATTTGCCTAAGCTTGTAATAGTTGGTTCTGGTGGGGACCAGTATCAGGTTGTGGATATCACAGATGATACAAACCCAACAAGATGTAATCCTACAGGATTCGTTACGGGAGACCTCAATGGAGTGGCAACTGTGTTTACTGCGGCACAGCGCGCTTATTCTTACATTATTAAAAATACAAACAGCAATCAGTTGCAGATAATTGAAGGTGGACCAGGAAATGGCGGGGGTGGAGGAGGAGGCGGTGGGTTAATCGTTGAGTCGCCGACACTCGATGCGGGACACTCGGTTATTTTTAATAGAATTGGGGACATAACGGTAACTCCTCCCTCGGGCGTTACAGCAACTTATCAGGTTGCAGTTTCAACTGATTGTTCAACTTATAACTACAGTGGAAACTATACAACCGCGGGTGGTCAAATTCTCTTGAATATAAACCCGGGGCGGTGCTTTAGGTACAAAGTGACATTTAGCGGCACGCCTGGGCCAGTATCAACAACAGTTTCAGTTAATTACAGTCCATGACAAAAAAACATTTACCATCTCGCGGATTCACAATTGTCGAACTTTTAATATACATGGCTCTTTTAACTATTTTCCTTTTGGTTCTACTTGATATCTTTACTACAACTTTAAATTTTAAACTTCAAAGCGAGGCTTCTTCTGTACTCAACCAGGACGCCCGTGCCATTTTGGCAAATTTTAATTACAATATTTATAACGCGGGTTCTGCTACGGTTCCCTTAACAAGTCAGTTGAGTTTAGATTCCGGAGCAAAAATCTATCAACTAAGTAATGGGGATCTGCTTCTTAATTCTGTACAACTTAATAGTCAGGACACAAAAATTGATAGTATTAATTTTACAAAAATTGCTAAAACCATCCAAATTTCAATTACCTTGGAGTCTCTTGTACAACCCGAAGGAGGACCAAAAACTGAAACCGTAAGTACAACAATGGGTCTTAGATATTAATAAATGGATAATAATAAAAATCAATCAGGTCAGGCTTTGGTAATGCTCTTATTTTTTGTAATTGTCGGAATGATTGTTGCGACTTCGGCAACGTTTATAGTAGCAACTAACTCACAGGCCGCGACAACTTTGGGAGAGGGTATTATTGCTAAAGAAATGGCAGATAGCGGAATAGAAACGGCTATGCTTCAAATTTTGAGAACCAATGATAACTATACTGGTGAGACAATTAATATTAACGGGGGGACTGTGGTTATCACTCTAAGCGGAGCTACGGTAAAAACAATAGATTCGGTGGCTACCAATGGCAGTTTTGTTAAAAAGGTTGAAGTTACCGTTACTTACAGTAATAATGTCTTGGGGGTACCCACTTCCTGGAAAGAAGTTAACTAATATGGCAAATGAAGGACGCGACATCGTATTATTTTTGGCAAACGGCAGGCTGTATATTTATCTCGGTGATGGAATAGTTGTTTTGGAATTTCCTCCTGAAGTTGTCAGGGATATAGACATAAAAAATAAAGAGGCGCTTGCCAATCTGGTTATAACTTTTATACAGGCCAATAAAATAACCCCGGCCCAGATATTTTTTGTTCTATCAGAGAGCGTTTGTTTCAGCAAAGATTTTAAAGTTGCCGATTCATTAAATACAACAAGAGTTGACGCTGACGTTCAAAGTTTTATAGATTCAATTCCTTTTAATTCAGTAATATCAAAAATATATAAAACGCCAACAACTTACAGAGTGGTTGGAAGCAATCAGGATTTAATAGATGTAATTTTGGATGTGTTTATCAGTAAAGGTTTTGGATTAACCGCTCTTGTCCCTGCCAATATATATCACAATTTTGGCCACCAAGACCAGTTAAGCATGGATTCTGCCAAAGCAATATTGGGGGATAAAGAAATGGCAATAGCAGGGAGCATGGTAAGTACAGAAGTAAAAAATGTTGAACATGAGATTGCCGCTACCAAAGCTCAGGGTAAACCAATAAATTACAGACTTTTTATTTTAATAGGGGTATTTGTTTTGGGTTTGGTTATCTTAGGGGTAGTTGTTTTAATGAGAGGTGGTAAATAATTTAATATTGATATATTAAATACTAGTTGACACGCTCTTTTGGATAATTTAATGTTAACTAATGCTCAAGAGATACAAGGGTTTCACATTAATCGAACTTCTGGTAGTTATTGGAATTTTAGGAATTCTTCTCGCAATCGTTCTTATCGCTATTAACCCCGCCAGACAGTTTGCTCAGGCAAATAATACAGCCAGAAGAAGTGATGTAAATACAATTCTTAATGCAATTCATCAGTATGGTGCAGATAACAAAGGTAAGCTTCCAACAAATATGCCAGCAAAAGGCGCAGCTGCTGTCACGATTGCTTGGGATGGGACTTCCACCCACACTGGTGATATTTGCGGAGATATTTCTCCCACCTATGTTGCCCAACTTCCAACTGATCCTAAATTGAATGTTGCAGCCGTTAGTGTCTGTACAGCTGCATATAATACTGATTACTCAGTTGCTGTTGATACGTCCGGTAGAGTTACAGTATCTGCAGCAGATGCAGAAGCAATCGGCGGTGTGACTCCGGTAATCTCAGTAACAAGATAAAATTAGTTTAAAGTGGAATTAATTATCTCCTTCGGGAGATTTTTTTTTGACAAAAACTAACGAGACTTTGGCTTTGTTTTGTACGGACTCATAATAAGCGCCTCGATAGCCTTGTAGGCAATAACCGCCGCACTTCCCCAAACATTAAGTGATTTATTTACCCCGAACATGGGTAGCTCAACAATTATGTCTGCAAGATCTAAAACTTCTTTTGAGATTCCTTCAGTTTCGTTGCCGACAACTATTGCGCAGGGGAAGTTGAGCTTAGTACTTAGTAAAGAGTACGGAGTACTTAGTGGGGACTGCTCGACACAAACAATTTGGACCTCCTGAGTTTTTAATTCCTTGATGGCATCAGATGTAGAATTATAATTGACCCAAGGTACCCATTCTTCTGTTCCCACTGCGGCTTTATGTATTCTTGAATTGGGTGGGTATTCACTTTCTCCACAAATATAGATTTTCTCGGCGGCAATGGCATCAGCCAGCCTAAACATTGAGCCTATGTTGTAGGTATCAATTAGATTATCCAGTACAAGATAGATTGGATTACGTTTAATTGTTGCTAAAGTTTCGGCAGTCGGCGGTGTATGTCTTAAATCTCTGGCCCCCAGCTTATATGTTGTCATGATGAGAATTATATCAAAAAGGCCAAAATCGTGGTATAATTGCACATATTGAAAACTAAAACCGTAGTCTCCAGTTCATCGGGAAGCGTTTGTACGCGCTGTGGCAAGCCCAGAGTGGTCGTAGATACCTACGAAGAGAAGATAGAAAAATCCACAGTTACCTACACAATTACAGCCTGTTCTGATCCTGAATGTCAAAAATTAGTAGATAAGATTTTGGGTGAAGAAAAGAGAAAAAGGGGAGTTATAAAGGAAGAGCAGGAAAAGAGGGAACTTCTCAGAAAACAGACCATAGCAGATAAAAAAAGAGCAATCTCCGTCTAATCCTCGAATCAAAGATTTCAAGTTCCCATAAAATGCGGTATAATTGGCCTCGCAGGTCCTTTGTAGATTTAGTATGGGCCCTTAGCTCAATGGTAGAGCAATTCCCTTTTAAGGAAGCGGTTCTGGGTTCGAGTCCCAGAGGGCTCACACTGGCCCCATCGTCTAACGGTTAGGACGTCGGGTTTTCATCCCGAAAATTTCTGGGTTCGAATCCCAGTGGGGTCACTCGTTGAAGTTCGGCTTTTGCGCTTCGTTTTTGCTTTGCAAAAACTTTGCTATTTACAGCCGGCTTCTCCTCTCAAAATTGCTTTGCAATTTTGGAAGGAACAAACACGGAATAATGGGGGATCGTCTAACGGTAGGACACAACCCTTTGGAGGTTGTTATTGGGGTTCGAATCCCTGTCCCCCAGCCATGAAAAAGATACCATTATTTGTTCTGGTTCTTCAAATTATAACGATAGCATTTCTACTGGGACGACTCTATCTAAATCATAGTAAGAACAATGTATTGGCAGCTATTAATGTAAGTCCGATCAATAAAGAAAATTTAATTTTTCCGAATGACCCAGGATTCAAATTTTACAACATTCTCACGCCTTCAATCACTTCTTACGAAAAAGGTTTTTGGGCTAGTATCAGTGCCGAATACAATTTTAACAAGGACGGCCTAAACGACCAACTTGACTACAGTACTACAAAGCCCGACGGAGTATTTAGGATAATCACACTCGGAGATTCTTTTACTTTCGGAGAATTCGTGGATACAAAAGACAATTGGCCCGAACGCCTAGAGAATCTGCTTAATAAACAGATTGCATGCCCTAATATCAAAAAATTTGAGGTAATAAACTTAGGTATGCGGGGTTTTGATATTCCTTATATTGTAAAACGTTTCACAGACCTCGGACTTAAGTATAGTCCGGATTTGGTTGTGTGGTTGGAAAACGGTTCGGGGTTCAGGCGGGAAATGGAACTCCTGCAGCCCATTATCCAGGATTGCCGAGTAAAATTTCCGCAGGAAACAAATTCATCCGAATCGGTAAACAAATTCGATAAATGTTGGGACGACGGGTACAGGAATATGCTTGAAGTTTACACGGAGGAAAGAGTGGAAAATGATTTGGAGGAAACAAGTTCAAAATTTTTTAACTTAAGAGGCTTAACACCGACGCTTTTTGCAACATTCAAGGATTTAAATCCGAACGACAAAAAAACACTTGAAAACAGAATCAAAGGTCAGACTAAAGTTTATTTTACTGACAGTCTAACCGATCTTAACTCACAAACAACCTTCCCGGACGGTCACCCGAATATCCCCGGCCACACCATTATTGCGCAAGATGTTTTTAAATATCTTTTAAACAATAAAAACACGCTCCTGGGATGTAATCAGTCTTTAGAGACTAAGTAATCTCCAATCACCAAATAATCCATGCGGGTTTTTAGAAAATCTTCTACCGCCTGACGGGGGTGTTCGACCAAAGGTTCACCTTTTAGATTAAAGCTGGTATTTAATATGCAGGGAATTCCGGTCTTCCTGTAATATTCCGAGATAAGTTTATAATATCTTCCGTTTCCTTTACTTACTGTTTGAATTCTGCAGGTACCATCCCTGTGAGCAATCGCTGACAACTCTTCCTTTCTCTCCTTTTTTACCTGAAAACAAAAATTCATGAAAGGAGACAGATACTTTTTTTCCGGAACCTCAAACAATAAATGCACATCCTCTTGTAGCACTGAACCTGCAAACGGGCGGAATTCTTCCCGCTTTTTTATTATATTTACCCTATTTTTCATATTCCCCGGATTTGTAGCGGCTAAAATTGATCTATTTCCCAATGCCCGCGGACCAAATTCGCATCTGCCCTGAAACCAACCTAATATCTTATTTTTATGTAACAGGTTTGCTGAAGTGCGGATTAAATCATCTTCGTTTTGAAAATTAGAGTACTTTAGTGGATATTGATCAAGGACAGATTTAATTTCCTCATTGCTGTAACTTGAACCCAAGAAAAGCGACTCAATGTAGCTGAAATTTGATTTTGTTTTCAAAATTGAGTGATAGGTAAAAAGCGCCGCTCCTATTGCAGAGCCAGCGTCACTTGCGGCACCGAAAATATGAATTTTTTTAAACCCGGTTCTCTCATAAAATTTTCCGTTTGCTAGGGCGTTAAGCGCCACCCCGCCGCTAAGGCAAAGATTTTTTTCTTCTGTTAATTTTTGTAGGTGCGAAAGTATGACAAATAGAATCTCTTCGGTAACTGATTGGATGCTTGCCGCAATATCCTTATGATGTCTGTCCAAAGGTTGAAACGGTTTCCGCGGTTTTCCAAATAATTTTTCAAAATGGCCTGTCCACATCCGGGAAGTTTTATTAAATGAAAAATATCGCATGTCCATAATAAAACTCCCGTCCGGCTTTAGTTCGATAATTTTTCTTATCGTCTCTCTATAGACAGGCTTTCCGTATGCGGAAAGGCCCATCACTTTATATTCATCTTCGTTTACTTTAAATCCCAAAAAAGAAGTAAAAGCTGAATACAATAAACCAACAGAGTTGGGGAAATCTATGGAAGCTATACCTCGGATATTTTTATTTTTGGCATGCCAGAGTACCGTAGTTTGATATTCCCCAACGCCGTCAACTGTTAATACAGCCGAGTGTTTAAAAGGTGAAGTATAGTATGTAGCGGCGGCATGACTCAGATGATGAGGAATGTAATATATTTTTTTGGAAAAGCCGACATCCTTCCGGATAATATTTTCAACTCTTATCTTTTGCCCTAACCATTCGGGAATGCTCATCAAAAAGAGTTTAAGAGAATAAGGGTAAGTTGATACAAACGTTTCAAGCAACCGCTCAAATTTTAAAAGCGGCTTTTCATAATATGCAATAACATCAATGTCATTGATGTTTAATCCGGCGGACTGCAAACAATAATCGATTGAGCGGTATGGAAACCCGTTTTCGTGCTTTAATCTCGAAAATCTTTCCTCTTCGATGGCTGCAACCACTTTGCCGTCTATTATCAGAGAGGCGGTGCTGTCGTGGTAAAAAGCAGACACGCCCAATATTTTCATTTAATAGGGAGAAGAAAAATCATGGATGTTTTTTACCTTTCCCCAATACGTTGAAGTATTTTCCTTTTTCCGGTGTATTAATAATTTTAATAAATACGCTATTCCAATAATCAAAAAGTAAAATAATGTAAGTACTCCGGTGATAAAAATATTATTAATTTTCTTGCCGAGGTTTTTAATCATAGTATCGGATAAAGGAAAACAGGTAATGGAGCAATTTGGGCACTTATAATTAATAAGGCAATAATAATAAGGGAAAGAATAACAATGATGAGCCATTTTTTTCTCATGTGGGTTAAAAGAACAAAGAGTTGCTTAATTGATGCAAACATAAAGCAATTATAATCTTTTTTAAACAAAAAGAGTATAATTTTGTCAAATAGAGGCAGCCATGAAACTAGGTAAATATCAACATAGCAAAACAGGCAATTTTTATAATGTTATTGGTGTTGCCAAACATTCTGAAACATTGGAAGAATTGGTAGTCTATGAAGCTTTATACGAAAATCCTCAAGGTAAGCTTTGGGTACGTCCCTTGAAAATGTTTTTAGAAAAAGTAGAGATTAATGGAAAAATAGTTCCCCGTTTTAAATTTATTACTTCTTAACAGCCAGAATTGCCATCGCTAAAGCTTTGTGGCTCTGATCGCCATGAATAAAGGGAACTCATTCCTGGCTCTATTTTCCATTCTGCCTGCACTTCCCACACTCTCTTTGTCGCTTGTCCACTCTTCAATCAGGTCAATCGTAAATCCGGCATCTTTCAACATCCGGCTATAAGCCGAGATTGGGAAGTGGTAGCTCAATGTAAGCTTTGAGGTTCTATCCCCAGGGTTCATATTTATGGGTATTTCTAGAGGAGTCATATATCTATCGATTCTCCTGAATTGTGTTTTCTTTCCCTCATCAATTTCCCATGAAGACTGACGTGGGATGCGAAAAGCCGGGTGATTTAATGCGATTACAAGGCTGGACCCAGACTTAAGGTGGTCTGAAGCATTTTTAATTGCAAGTAGGGGATCAGCAACATTCTGCAAAGATAAAACAATGGCTGCATTTGTAAAATCATTTGGCAGGTTAAGAGGCTTTGTAATATCGCTAACCAGATATTCGTGATTTGGGTTTCTATCCATTCTTTTAGCCTCACTTATCAGAGAAGGCGCAACATCAACGCCTGTATAAGCTACATTTTTATTAATGGCTCTGCCCAAAACCCCGTTCCCGCAGGCCAAGTCCAGAAGTTTTGATTCTGGTTTCAGGTTTAGAAGCCTGATAACGCCCGGAATAACCAGATGCTCATGATAATAGTGTCCGCTATCTCCTGTAATCTTGTTGTACCAGGGTGCCACTTTTTGCCAGGAAGTCTTCTGTCCAAATTTTTTTTGCATAAGTGAATTATACACTCTCTTTCCTGGCCATTTACAGAAATCTCTGGTTTTGGTATTTTGGGTGGTGAGAACACTCATTGCACTTACCGGTGATTCCTCTAAAGGAAAAGGGACAGTTGCCGATATCCTCAGAAGAAAGGGTTTTGTATGCTTTCCACTTTCGGACGTTATTAAAATTGAGGCCAAAAAAATGGGTTGGCCTACCGAAGATAGAAAAGTACTTCAGACTTTGGGCGATCTAATGCGTCTTAAAGAGGGTAATGACGTATTAGTTGCAAGAACATTCAGACTTGAAGGTTTCAAAATGGCGGATAATGTAGTTATAGACGGTGTAAGACATCCGGATGAAATTGAACTTATTAAGGATGTTTTTGATCACTCAGTTCTGATCGCCGTAGATATGTCAGATGAGAGAGCGCTTGGTCTTATAAAAGAAAGAAACCGCGCCGGAGACCCCAAAACAATGGAGGAATATATGGCTTTGAAAGAAAGGGAAAGGGGAGTGCCCGGGTCAAACGCTATGCAGATGGATAAGTGTCTTGAAATGGCGGATATAAAGCTATGGAATGAGGGGAAAGTTTCGGATTTGGAAAGAGATTTGGACTCGGGTCTACGAGGGCTTGGGATTGAATTATCCGAAATTAAGACCGAAATGCATAGTGGCCATAATCGCGAAATACACCCTCATTAATTGTGGTACAATTAGTTATCGCTACATTATCTCCGACAGACCGGTTGGTTACTACACTATTAGAAAAAGGCGGACGTATTGATAAATACTACCTTCGTGAATGGAACAAAAATAAACACGCCGTGGTGTATTTAAACGGTTGGTTTTCGGGCAAAAACATAAGGGAAGCTCTAATTAAAGCTCTTGCCTAAGCCGAGGCTGAACCTCAACGAATATCCTGTAGTACTTGACTTTTGGTTTCCATCGGGTTATACTACTCCCTAGTTGGCAGATTTGAAACAAATAATCTGCTTAAATCTGACGCCTTAGGGCGCGCAAGTTTGATTTTTAGTCTAATAGATAAAGGTACCTCAATAATTTTTTTTAGTATTGTATCTTTTCTTCACTATTCATTTGAACTTCACTCATTTTTAGGTAGATATTTTGTTTCAAAAAATAAGGAATGTATGTTCCCGCTAACGCGGTAATCACTATGTATAGACAATCTTTTAGCCGTTTTGGTAGAAGCCAAGGGTCTTCTAATAGAGGACGCTCTTCCTTTGGTGGGAACCGTGGTGGAAGAGGATATGGAGGCGGGGGACGCGGAGGTGTTAGAAGGATTAGAACTTTTGATCCCACTGATATTATTCATAATCCCCAAGCAAAAGCCGCAAAAGAGGAGTATACAATTACTCACAAATTCGAAGACTTTGCAGTAACAGACGCTTTAAAGAGAAACATTCAGAACCGCAACTATTCTTCACCCACGCCAATACAAGACCAAGCCATTCCGGCGATCTTATCCGGACGCGATTTAATTGGAATTGCCAATACAGGTACAGGTAAAACAGCGGCGTTTCTTATTCCTCTTATAGATAAAGTCTTAAGAGATAGAACTCAGAAAGTTTTGATCGTTGCCCCAACCCGTGAACTTGCCGCGCAAATCCGCGATGAATTCCATGCTTTTGCCCGCGACTTAAATGTTTATTGCACCCTTTGTATTGGGGGAACTAATATGTACAGACAAATTCAGGACCTAAGACGCAACCCAAGCTTTGTAATTGGAACTCCAGGAAGAATTCAAGATCTTATTAGAACTCACAATCTTAATTTATCAGGTTTTGGATCTGTCGTACTGGATGAAGCAGACCTTATGGTAGATATCGGATTTATTCAAGCTGTCCGCGACATAATCAAACTTCTTTCAAGAGAAAGACAGTCTTTATTTTTCTCAGCAACAATGGGAGAAAAAGTAAGCGAAATACTTCAAAGCTTTGTTGTAAACCCCGTTACAGTATCTGTTAAAACAGGAGATACCGCAGAAAATGTGGAACAAAAGATAGTTAAAGTAATCGACCCAAATAAAAAAGTTGATCAACTCCATTCACTTTTAATCCAAGAATCATTTGATAAAGTTCTTATTTTTGGCAGAACAAAACATGGAGTTCAAAGACTTTCAGACGACTTGATAAAGCGTGGTTTTAAAGCCGATGCAATTCATGGAAACAAAAATCAATCCCAAAGATCGAGAATATTGGATAAATTCAAAAGAAGTGAAATACAAATCCTTCTGGCAACAGATGTTGCGTCCCGCGGCCTTGATATCCCGAACGTAAGCCATGTTATTAATTTTGATTTGCCAGAAACCCACGAAGCCTACGTTCATAGGATTGGTAGAACCGGTAGAGCAGACAAAAAGGGTGTAGCACTGACTTTTGTTTCTTAAAAAAAGTACAATATAGTCGTGGAACGCCTAAGAGTGTTTTGGCCGTATATTCTAATAACAATTTCTTTCTTTTTTTACCTTCTGTTTTTTCACCCCCAAGTATTTCATTACAAATTACCGGAATCTCTCATTCATGATTACTTAAGAAGCCAGGATATAGAAGACCCTAATGGCTTAATCCGCGACAGAGTTTTTGTTTCCGATAGCGATATTTACATTGCTTCGGGATATCTTTACGCGGTAGGGGTACCGCCTTCCCATTACAACTTTCAACACCCACCTCTTATTAAATATCTTTTTGGATTTTCTACCATTTTAACGGGCAACCCTTTTTACATTCAAATAATCTTTGGCCTGAGCCTACTATTACTTACCTACTTTCTGGGGATGAAGCTCTTCAGAAACGTCTTAGTGAGCCTTGGGGCCGTGTTTCTGCTTACTCTCGACCCGGTATTTGCAGGAATGATGAACGAGGCGCTTTTAGATCTTGGACAGGCTTTTTTTGCCTTGGGTTATATTGTTTTGGTATTTTTCTATCCCGAAAGTTGGGTTTGGCAGGGGATCGCTTTGGGCTTATTTGCCTCATCCAAATTTTGGTCAACAGCTCTTATATTTATAGTCTTGGTATATGGTTATAAATTGTTAATACAGAAAGAAAAAATTAATTTGAAAAAGGTCCTTAGAAGTTTTATTGTCGCTTTTCTCATTTTTGCGCTTACTTATTCAGCTTCATTTGTCACTTCAGGTGGGAGTTTTAATTTGATTGAATATCAGGGCAGGGTTCTGAGGTTCATGCTTTCCCACAATTCGGCAAGTTCTGTTGGAGGCCCGATAATTTTATTTATAACCGGATATTTTGCACCTTGGTGGAAAGCAGGGGTTGAAAGAGCAGGCGATTGGAGCTTGCTTTGGCCGCTGGGGTTAACGGTCAGTATATTTGGAATAATTAGTGAGTTTAGGAAAAAAACAAAAAATCTAAAACTCTTCTTTTATGCTTTACCGCTCGGATATCTTTTTTTAACCATAACTCAATTTCCATTTACCCGTTATTTCATAATAATTTTACCCTTTATCTATTTGAATTTGACCTCAGGCGCTAACAGAGTTAGAATCAGCCCATGGAGAATGAAAAGAAAACTCTTGAACTTTTTAAAGAGGGTTTTAGAAAAGAAATTAAGCAGACTTTAAAAAACTGGCAGGACTACCCGGAAAGTCCTGAAATGTTTGAAAAAATGAGGACTGAAATTAAAGATGCTTTTAATCTAAAACTTGATTTAATTTTCCAAATTCACGATTCTATTTTTGAGAATTCAGAGAGACGACGTGGAGTTAACCGTGATGAGATTAAAAAATATGCCAAAAGACACGGAGATTTTTGGGTATTTTATCTTAAACCTCATAAAAGTATAGATTCAACGCAAGGTGTATCTGTTGTAGATCTTTTGGAAGGATCTAGTATTTACAAAGATCGTGGAATAATTGATAAATATAATTTTGTAATGCGGTTGGGGCCCGGAGGCGCAAGACATGAACTAATGATTTTAAGACCCAATGAAATCGCTGGAATAAACGTAAGATAAATGCCGGAACAATTCTTCAGGACAAAAGAGACTTTTGTTGCAGGTTCAAAGACCCTCCGCCAGGAATTTTATAACTCACCAGAAATTTTTGCCCAAGAAAAAGAAAAGATATTTGAAAATGACTGGGTTTGTGCAGGACACATTAGCCGCATTCCCGATTCAGGCAACTATTTTCTTTTTAATCAGTTAGATGAAAGTGTGATAGTTCTTAGAAATAAAAACGGGGGAGTAAGTTCTTTTTATAATGTTTGCAGGCATAAAGGAACTGAAATTTTTCAAAACGACGGGTGCGTTAGTAATAGCATTCAATGCTCCTATCACGGATGGACATATGACCTTGAAGGTAAACTAATCGGAGCGCCTTCTATGGAAGATGTTGCAGGGTTTAAAAAAGAAAACTATCCGCTTAAAAAAGCTCCTGTAAATATTTGGAATGGTTTTGTTTTTGTGAACCTTAGCTTAAAAGATCCCGTTCCGTTTGATGAAAAATATTCTGATTTGATTGGCAAATTTGAAGGATGGAATTTAGATAAACTTAAACCATTCAAATCTATCCATTTTGATGGCACTGCCACTTATGACATTAATGCCAATTGGAAACTTATGATGGAAAATTTTAATGAATGTTACCACTGCGCCACTCTTCATCCAGAATTAAATAAAGTACTCGACAATAAAAGCGGAAATAATGATTTAACCAGCGGCTCCGTTCTTGGAGGGTATATGGATATGCTTAATGGGATAGAAGGGGTAACACTATCAGGCAGAAAGTGCGCTCTTCCGATCAGGGAATTAGATGAGAATGAAGCAAGAAGAGGTTATTATTATTCGATAATGCCAAATTTACTTTTGAATATTCACCCTGATTATGTTGCCTATCATATTGCCACCCCAATTTCTCCAAATAAAACCAAAATTGTAACCGAATGGTTATTCAATCCAGGGTCGTTTGGAAAAGCTGGTTTTAATCCGCATGATGCAATTAAATTTTGGGATAAAACAAATTTGCAGGATTGGGACGTTTGTGAAAGGGGCAAAAGAGGAATTAGATCACGCGCCTATGAAGAAGGGTTTTATTCTGACCGCGAAGCTCTTCTTATTGCCTTTGACAAACATTATTTGGATATAATGGGGATGAGTTGATATGATTACAATATGTTAACCGCAATTCTTGTTCTTTTAGTTTTGTTTTGGCTTTTGGGTTATGGCCCAATTCAAGTATTTCATCTTGTTTTATTGCAGTTTAATGGCCTTACAATTACTATCCGCGATCTTCTTATTTTTCTTCTCTTTATCTGGCTCGTGAGCAGTTTACCAAGTCCATTTAGGCAAATTGTCATGATATTTATTCTAATCTGGATTTTATCTTTACTTGGAATTATTGCAGTTGCAGGTTTAAGTAACATTCTTGTAATCGCTATTATCGTTGGAGTTCTTCTTTATGTGATAAGCGGCGGAGAAAGATAAAGGCCATAAATGAACGCTTCTGAAATACAAAAATCCTTTGGGCACAAACTAATTGGATCTACGTTTATGAAAAAGATAGTTATAAAAACCCTCCTCTATTTTCCTCCTGAAATAATTGAGCGCATAACAAAGACAACTTGGTTTGTTGGGTCCTTTACCGACGGTTGGGCATTTACCTTACGGGGAGATGAACTTAAAAAGGATGAACATTTAATATTTCTTGCAGATGAATTAATGGAAGAAAGCGAGGAGCAGATTGTTTGGACGATTGCCCATGAAGTTGGACACGTAGTTTTAGGACATAAGAATTCAATCGGCAAGATTCAAACGAAAGCTGAAGTTAGAAAACAGGAAAAGGAAGCAGATTTGTTTGCAAGAAAATACGTAAGGGAGTAGAATTTTGATATGGCAGACAGAAGTACAGACAGAAATATAGAAGTTCTTATTGACGATAAAACTGGCAGTAAAGGTAATGAATTTCTGACCGCTACCGTTTTGGAAAACGAGAGGCCGGTTGCAGGAATTGCAGTTTCGAGAAACGCTACACCAGAAGATATCGCAGCCAAACTTAAAAAGAATGCACGGGAGACTGAAAGTAGCGAATCCCGCGACTTACTAAATCAAGCTTCAGAACTCGTACCCGGTCTTAAGAAAAAATAATTTTCAGTCCATCCGACAAGCTCAGGGTTGTAATATACTTCAGTTATGCAAAGGGTGTTTTTAATTCATGGTTGGAAAGGAAGCCCTACGAGTGACTGGTTTCTTTGGGCCAGGAAAGAGCTTGAGAAGCATGGATATAAAGTTTTTGTTCCAGAGATGCCAGACTCCACTTTTCCAAAGATTGGGCCTTGGGTCACAAAAATAAAAGAGACTGTCGGGAAACCGGAACGGAATGATATTTTTGTTGGACACTCAATGGGGTGCCAGGCAATATTAAGATATTTGGAAAGTTTGCCAAGTGACACGAAAATCAAAAAAGTAATTTTGATTGCAGGATTTGAAAAGATGAAGATTGCCTTTTTTGATGTTTCGGCAGACAGGGTTTACATTAAACCGTGGGGTAAAGATCCAATCGATTACCCTAAAATTAAGAAAATGGCGGATTCTTGGGTCTGTGTTTTTTCTGATAACGACCCTGGCGTGCCATATCATAAAAACGCTGAAATTTTTAAGTCACGCCTGGGCGCTGAAATTGTTTTGAAAAAGAGAATGGGCCACTTTTCTCAAGAAGATGGGGTAACTGAGCTTCCATTTCTTCTTGAACTAATAAAATAGCCCTCCTTCGCCAAGGCTATGGAAGGGTAAAGATAAATTTGACTTTGATTTGCTTAAATCCTAAAATCGCGGGATGGAAAGAAGTACGACAGATGCTCCGCCCCCACCTTGTGTACAATCAGCCTCTTTGATTGAAGCTCCCGCACCCTCGGAATACAAGCATAATGTAGATTACACGATTCATGCCCCTCCACCATCTAAAGAGGTTGTCTCGAAGGGCGAGGGTAGGCATTGACTGGAACAGCCAGCCGTTATATAATTCCTCCTAGCACATGATAACTTAGCTACAGAGGCCATTTAGGACACGGTTAGTGCAATCTTTTTTTTAAGGAGTTAACTTCGTCACAGGCCGAAAAGCCTTTAAACGTAACAACTTCATTTAGTTCCTTAAAAGTACCAAACTTCAGGCATAACCCCTTTTTTAGCTTGAGTTTTAGTACTTTTTTCCGATTTCGCGCTTTTACAGGAAGAAGATGGACAGCAATACACAAACGTGTTGATTGAAAATCAATACGTGATCGGGAGCCATACGCCTTAGGCGTATGGTTACAACAAAAGATCAATTTCTTTTTAGTAACAGGATTGAGGCACTCCAATTTATTTGGTTTGCTTCGCTTTTTGAGGGTTTGATCCTGGCCCAGGATTAACGCTGGCGGCATGCCTAATGCATGCAAGTAGAACGAGATGTAGCAATACATCGAGTTGCGAACGGCTGAGTAATGGATAGGAATCTCCCCAATGGTGTGGAATACCCCATCGAAAGATGGGCTAATACCGCATAACCTCGCAAGAGAAAAGCGCTTAACTGCGCGCCGATGGATGAGCCTATCTCCCATCAGGTAGTTGGTAGGGTAATGGCCTACCAAGCCTATGACGGGTACCCGCCCTGAGAGGGGAAACGGGCAGAATGGGACTGAGACACGGCCCATACACCTACGGGTGGCAGCAACAGGGAATCGTACGCAATGGACGAAAGTCTGACGTCGCAATGCCGCGTGGAGGATGAAGGCCCTCGGGTCGTAAACTCCTTTTATAGTAATAGAGATGTTATTAAGAATAAGCACCTGCTAACTCTGTGCCAGCAGCCGCGGTAATACAGAGGGTGCAAGCGTTATCCGGATTTATTGGGCGTAAAGCGTTTCGTAGGCGGTCTGAGAAGTTATTTTTCAAATACCACGGCTTAACCGGGGGAAGGGAGGTAATACTAGCAGACTTTGGTTTTTGGTGGGGTTTTCGGAACTGATGGTGTAGTAGTGAAATACGTTGATATCATCAGGAACTCCAAGGGCGAAGGCAGAAAACTAACCAACAAACGACGCTGAGGAACGACAGCTAGGGGAGCGAAAGGGATTAGAGACCCCTGTAGTCCTAGCCGTAAACTATGCTCGCTAGGGGTGGGGCCGCAAGGCTTCGCCCCGTAAGCTAACGCGTTAAGCGAGCCGCCTGGGGAGTACGACCGCAAGGTTAAAACTCAAAGGAATTGACGGGGACCCGCACAACCAGTGGAGCATGTGGTTTAATTCGAGACAAAACGAAGAACCTTACCCAGTTTTGACATACTACCGTTTTAAGCACCTAGAAATAGGAGCCTATCTTTAGAAATATTGATGGTAGAACAGGTGTTGCATGGCCGTCGTCAGCTCGTGCCGTAGGGTGTTCCCTTCAGTGGGGTAACGAGCGCAACCCTTGCCAAATATTAAATATCTATTTGGGACTATTTGAATTTATTTCAGATGGAAGTGAGGACGACGTCAGGTCAGCATGGCCCTTATGACTGGGGCTACACACATGCTACAATGGAGCCGACAGAGGGTAGCCAAGCCGCAAGGCGGAGCTAATCCCATCAAACGGCTTCTCAGTGGGGATTGAAGGCTGCAACTTGCCTTCATGAACGCGGAATTGGTAGTAATCGCAGGTCAGCTATACTGCGGTGAATACGTTCTCGGGTCTTGTACACACCGCCCGTCAAGTCAATAAAGTTAGGAGTACCCGAACCTCAATTGTATTGGGGGAAGGTAATACTAGCGATAGGGACTAAGTCGTAACAAGGTATCCGTACTGGAAGGTGCGGATGGATCACCTCCTTTCTAAGGAGTGATAATTTCACCCAGCTTTTTTAAGAACGCCGTTTTTGCTTCTAGCAATCGTGCTAGTAATAAAACGGGTTTAATAGTCTTCCGATCACGTATTGAAGTTGAATCAGTCCATCGACATTAAATGAAAAGTCCCGCTTATGCGGGATTTTTTGTGCTTATTGATCGGATGGAGGAAAAGTTCCCGGGGGGTAGACGGCATAAACTTTAAGGCTATTAGTTGAATCTATATCGCGTTCCCTACTTGGTATTTCTTCGAGGTATTTTGATTGATCAATTACGTAATCTTTTCCAAAAACAGAATCATAAGAAACCAATTCATATTTCCCATCTTCTTTTATATTAACTTTGACAATGATAGACATGTGTCCAAGTGTTCCATCTCCTAGCCAAATTGCCCCTCTTATAAATACAGGAATTCCTTGATCTGTGCGTTTTTTGATTAACTCTTCAACGTCTGCAAATTTTGTATTATCGCCTTTTGAAAGCTCAACAAAAGTGTGACCTCTATCACTTAGAACTGCAATGAGGTCTAGGTAATCGCTTCCATTTTTCGAAAACCTTTCTGCGCCGTCTTCTTTAAATCTTGCAAAATATGCCAAGAAATCCCGGTAATATTGCTCAGGGGAGGTTTTATCAAGCATTGCCGCTGTAAAGTCACCACAGCCTGTCTTTTTCCAGGCCGTTCCATCTAAAAAATAAACCTGGTCGTACTTGGGTTCTAATTGTGAGAAATAAGGTAAATCTATTTTAATCGGAGCCTCAGGTACGGCCGTGGCCAAAACAGGTTCCGGTTTATCAATATTCGCCGTGTATTCTGCCGTAGAAGGGGGAAGGGTGGCAGGAGGAAGTTCTGTTTTTGTTGGTACAAAAGGCGGCGGGACATCGTTTGAACCCAGCGCATAGGCTGATTTTCCACAGGAAGTAAGGGCCAATGTAATTAGATTAGCCGCAATAAGCCCTTTTTGAAATTCGCCGCTCATTGAATAGGTTTATCTAAACTTATTTTGTAAGTAACGGAGGCACGGTTCCTACCATTCAAATAATAAGCTTGATCGGGATTATTTTTGTCCACCACGATTTCAAATGGGAATTCGGGAAGACAGCCAACTACCGTAACCAATATCTCGTTTTCACCCAAATTTTCTGTTACTTCCTTGGGGATTCCCAATTTTTCTGAATCTGCATAGTCAACTTTTTCGCTTGGGTACTGCATCCACGGGCTTCCATCCTTGCCTTCCCAAAATTCCTGGCTAAAATAAGTTACATTTACGATGTGGGATTCATAAGTTGCGTCTCCGATTATAAAAGGCACAACTTGTGAAAAAAGTTTCTGTTTCTCTTCTTCTTTTTTAACAACATCCTGCTCTTTTCCGACGTGTTTATAAAACCAGAGAAAAATTTCTCTAGAAAGCTCCCCGGGGACTCCAGCCTGACGCGAGTGCGTAGAAAGAATTATATGTCTTGTTTTCTCGTTGGTGTCCCTAAGCAGATCAACAGGAATGACAACCATTGGGTTTTCGATGTGATTGGTTTCTGCGGCAATCCAATCTTCAAGTTTTCCTGGTTCCGTTAAGGCCTCTCCTGTAATAGAAGGAAATGGGAGGTCCCCGGTATAAGTTGAGGGAATGGGAAAAGAATGACCAAGAAATAGTCTGAAATTTACATCTGCAATGATTTTTATGGGGGTATGGGCTGCATCATAGATACCGCCGACAACAAACCTTTGCTCAACTGTTGGTGTCGGTTGAACTAAAGTTTCTGCCGGTATAATTTGTGTGGGTGTAAACTCGGCAAGAGGAGTAGGCGAATTTGAGGCTAATATGGGTTTTGGAACTTCGCTTGCACAAGAATTTAACCACAGGGAAGTGGCTATAAGAGCTGTGTATATTTCCTTGTTTCCCATAATTTCACAATTTATTTCTTCAAATGAATTGTCAAATTGAGGCAAGAGAAGTAAGA
>WNFL01448911.1_pt1 | contig 40347 bp, 38 predicted proteins | sample 5400361 | NCBI WGS metagenome assembly WNFL01 (sample SAMN13153351, study PRJNA577476) | soil metagenome | isolation source: 40 cm soil on Douglas fir-dominated hillslope | place: USA:California | collected 2013-09-17 | reverse complement strand
TCGGTCAATCTCAATCTCCCGCCGCTGGCCACGATCGTCTTGCGTTGGGAGTCATGACCAAATCGCAGCGCACGCGCGCGACACAGGGAGTCAAAGAGGGCAGGGTGCGGGCAGTGATCGATGCGGTTCTGCCGGCGGTCGACGGCGGCCGCTTTCCGGTCAAACGCATCGCCGGCGAGGGGGTCGGGATCGAAGCCCATTGCTTCACCGATGGCCACGACAAGCTGCGCGTAGTGCTGCGCTGGCACGCCGCCGGCGCAAGCGACGAATACGAAGTCGACATGCGTCCGCAGCCGAATGACGTCTGGCTGGCCGAGTTCACCCCGCCGCGCGCGGGCCGCTACCGCTACACCGTGGCGGCGTGGGTGGATCATTTCGAATCATGGCGGCACGAACTGGAGCGGCGCGAGATCGAAGCGGATGTTCGCGTGGCGCTGCTGGTGGGCGCTGCGCTCATCGACGAAGCCGCCGGCCGGGCCGCGGGCAGCGACGCGGCGATCCTCGCCGAATGGTCGGCGCAATTGCGCGCGGCCGCCGCCGACGCCGGCGTCGATGCCGCCGCACAGAAGGCGATGGCCCTGGATGCCGCGCGCGCAGGCGTAGTGGCGCGCTACGCGGACCGAAGCCTGGCCGCGACGATGTCGCTGGAACTGGTGGCGGACCGCAAGCGCGCAGGCTTCAGCAGCTGGTACGAATTGTTTCCCCGCTCGGCGGGCACCGAGCCGGGTCATCACGGCACTTTCCGGGACGTCGAAGCGCGTCTGCCCTACTTGGCCGACATGGGTTTCGACGTGCTGTATTTTCCGCCCATTCACCCGATCGGGCGCATCAACCGCAAGGGCACCAACAATACCTTGGTCGCCAAACCCGAGGATGTCGGCAGCCCTTGGGCGATCGGCGCGGCCGAGGGGGGACACAAGGACATCCTGCCGCAGCTGGGCACGCACGAGGATTTTCGCCGCTTATTGGCCAAAGCGCGTGAGCTCGGGATCGAAGTGGCTCTGGACATCGCGTTCCAGTGTGCGCCCGATCATCCCTATGTGAAGGAGCATCCGCAATGGTTCAAGCATCGTCCCGACGGCAGCGTGCAGTACGCCGAGAACCCGCCGAAAAAATACCAGGATATCTATCCCTTTGATTTCGAAACCGAGGATTGGCGCGCTCTGTGGGACGAACTCGAGAGCATCATCGATTTCTGGATCGCGCAGGGGGTCAAAATTTTTCGGGTCGACAATCCGCACACCAAGGCCTTCGGCTTTTGGGAGTGGGTCATCGACGCGATCAAGCGCGTCCAACCGGACGTGATCTTTCTTGCCGAAGCGTTTACGCGGCCGAGACTCATGCACCGCCTGGCCAAATTGGGCTTCACGCAGTCTTACACGTACTTTACGTGGCGCAATACCAAGCAGGAACTCACGGACTATTTCACGGACCTTGCACTCGGACCGGGACGCCAGTACTACCGTCCCAATGTGTGGCCGAACACGCCGGATATCCTGCATGAGACGCTGCAGTCGGGCCTGCGCCCGGTTTTTGCGGCGCGGCTGGTGCTCGCCGCGACGCTGGCGGCCAATTACGGCATTTATGGTCCGACTTACGAACTGCTGGAGAGCGCGCCGCGCGAACCCGGCAGCGAGGAGTACCGCGATTCGGAGAAATATCAGCTGCGCCACTGGACCATCGAGAGGCCCGACAGCCTATGGTCCTTGATCGCACGCATGAACCGTATTCGCAGGGAAAATGCCGCGCTGCAATCCGATGGCGGCCTGCACTTCTGCCGCATCGACAACGATCAGCTGATCGCCTATCTCAAGATCGACGCCGCATCCGGCAATGTCATCCTGACGGTGGTGAACCTGGATCCGCATCAGGCGCAATCCGGATGGGTGGACCTCGACGTCGACGCATTGAGACTCGATGGCGAACAGCCGTACCAGGTGCACGATCTCTTGAGCGACCAGCGCTACATCTGGCGGGGCCGGTATAACTACGTCATGATTGACCCGCAGCGCGCGCCCGCGCACGTGTTTCGACTGCGGCGCCGCGCACGCCGCGAGCAGGATTTCGACTACTACCTGTGAACCGATGAACGACGTAAAAACTCCCGCGCCAGTGCCCGCGCCCGACCCTGCCGCGTCGACCGGCCTCGAGGGCCAAGACGCGCTCTGGTACAAGGACGCCGTCATCTATCAGCTCAACGTCAAGTCGTTCTTCGATTCGAACGACGACGGCATCGGCGATTTCAAGGGCCTGACGTCCAAGCTCGAATACATTCGGGATCTGGGGGTCAACACGATCTGGCTGATGCCCTTTTACCCATCGCCGCTCAAGGACGATGGGTATGACATCTCCGATTACCAGAATGTGCATCCGCAGTACGGCACGCTGGATGATTTTCGCGCGATGCTGAACGAGGCCCACCGGCTCGGATTGAAGGTCATCACGGAGCTGGTCATCAATCATACCTCCGATCAGCACCCCTGGTTCCAGGCCGCGCGCACGGCGCCGCCGGGTTCGCCGCAGCGCGACTTTTACGTCTGGAGCGACACCGATCAGAAATACCTCGACACGCGCATCATTTTCACCGACACCGAGAGCTCCAATTGGGCTTGGGACCCGGTGGCGAAGGCGTACTACTGGCATCGTTTCTTCAGCCATCAACCCGACCTCAACTTCGACAATCCGAAGGTGTTGGAGGCGGTGCTGCAAACCATGCGCTTCTGGTTCGACATGGGGGTCGACGGCTTCAGGCTCGACGCGATTCCCTACTTGGTCGAGCGCGAGGGCACCAACAACGAGAATCTGCGCGAAACTCATGCGGTGATCAAGCAATTGCGCGCCGCGATCGACGCCCACTACGAGAACCGATTCCTGCTGGCGGAGGCCAATCAGTGGCCGGAGGACGTGCGCGAATATTTCGGCGACGGGGACGAGTGCCACATGGCGTATCACTTCCCGCTGATGCCGCGCATCTACATGGCCATCGCTCAGGCGGACCGCTACCCCATCATCGAAATCATGCAGCAAACGCCGGACATTCCCGACAGTTGCCAGTGGGCGATCTTCCTGCGCAATCACGATGAATTGACCCTGGAGATGGTGACCAGCAAGGAACGCGACTACATGTACACGACCTATGCGGCGGACCTGCAAGCGCGCATCAATCTCGGCATCCGCCGCCGTTTGGCGCCGCTGATGGAGAACGATCTGGACCGCATCAAGCTCATGAACAGTCTGCTGCTGTCGATGCCGGGTTCGCCCATCCTCTATTACGGCGATGAAATCGGCATGGGCGACAACTTCTTCATCGGCGACCGCAACGGCGTGCGCACCCCCATGCAATGGAGTCCGGACCGCAATGCCGGGTTCTCCCGCGCCGACCCGCAGCGGCTGTATCTTCCGCCCATCATGGACGCGGTATATGGTTATCCGTCCACCAATGTCGAAGCCCAGTCGCGCGACCCGAGCTCGCTGCTGAGTTGGACCAAACGCCTGCTCGCCGTGCGCAAGACCAGCCGGTCGTTCGGGCGCGGGGCGCGCCGATTCCTCCGGCCCGGCAATCGCAAGATACTTGCCTACCTGCGCGAGTTCGGCGACGACACCATCCTGTGCGTCGCCAACCTGTCGCGCTCGGCGCAGCCGGTGGAGCTCAATCTGTCCTCGTTCAAGGGCCGCGTGCCGGTGGAAATGCTGGGACGCACGGCGTTTCCGCCCATCGGCGAGCTGCCTTACCTGCTGACGATTTCGGCCTACGGTTTCTACTGGTTCAGGCTGACGACCGACGCCGAAGTCCCGTCCTGGCACGAGCAAATCGTGTCGATCGACGAGCGGCCGGTGCTGGTGCTGTTCGACGGCTGGACCAGCCTGTTTCGCGAACGGGTGGTTCCGTGGCGCATCGGTATTGCCGAAAAAACCCGCCTGCAATTCGAGACGGATACCTTGCCGCGCTACATCGAGACGCAGCGCTGGTATGCGGCAAAAGGCGCCGCGATCGAACGCGCCCGCTTCGCGGACTACGTGCTGTGGCAGGAGGGCAAGGTGAGCTGGCTGGTGACCCTGCTCGACCTCGAGGCGGCCGGCGAACATGCCAGCTACTTCATGCCGCTCGCGCTGGCATGGGAGGAGCGCGACGAAGAGCGGGTGCGCAATCTGTCCACCGCGGCGGTGGCGAAGATTCGGCAGCAGGCGAATGTCGGCGTGATGGGCGACGCCTTCGCGGACGAGGTATTCTGCCGCTCGGTCGTAGCGGCAATGGCGGCGCGCAAGGAAGTCGCCACGTCCCAGGGCAAGCTGCAATTCCGCAAGACCAGTGCGTTCGGCCGGCTGGCGGGAAAGGATTTCAGCACGCTCAAGGTGGAGCGGCCGCGCGGCTCGAGCTCGAATACCGTCGTCACCATCGGTGAGCGATTGATCCTCAAGGGTTACCGCCGGCTGCGCACCGGCTCGAATCCGGAACTCGAGATGGGCCGCTACCTCACCGAGGTTGCGCACTATCCGAACTGCGCGCCGCTGGCCGGTGCGCTCGAATATATCGCCAACGACGGCGAAGCGCGGCTGTTGGCGATGCTCCAGGGCTATGTTGCCAATCAGGGCGACGGCTGGACCCACTCGCTCGAGTATGTGCAGCGCCATCTTGAACAGTATCGAACCACGCCGGCCGGCGATACGGCGCCCGTGAATGCGCATGAGGCCTATCTGGCGTTGATGCGGGTGTTGGCCGTGCGGACCGCCGAACTGCATCGAGCATTGGCACAGCCCACGGAGGATGCGGCCTTCGCTCCGCAGCCCCTGACCCGCGCCGACATCGACGCCTACCGCGAGCGCGCGCTGGACGAGGCGCGCAACACGCTGGGAATGCTCGAGGCGGGGTTGGAGCAGTTGCCGGCGGCGGATCGCGAACGGGCCGGCGCGGTTCTGGCGCGGCGCGAACAACTGCTGGCGCAAATCGACGCCTTGTCGGGCCAAGCGCCGCTGGGCTTGAAGATACGCATTCACGGCGACTACCACCTCGGCCAGGTGCTGGTGACGCGCAATGACTTCGTCATCATCGATTTCGAGGGCGAGCCGGGGCACAGCCTCGAGCAGCGCAGCGCCAAGCAGTCGCCGCTGCGGGACGTCGCCGGGATGTTGCGCTCGTTCAGCTACGTGCAGCACAGCGCGTTGCGCAATGTCGCTCACGACGAGGCCGAGGGTGCGAGGCTCGCACCGTTGGCGCGGGCTTGGGAGGTCGAAGTCCGCGCGGCATTCCTGTCCGCGTACGACGCGGCGGCGCGCGACGCGAAACTCTACGCGCCGGAGGCGCTGCAGGCGGGCAAAGGACTGGTGGGTCTATTCGAGCTGGAGAAAGCTCTGTACGAATTGCGCTACGAGCTCGGCAATCGTCCTGGTTGGGCGGGAATTCCCTTGCAAGGCATCCTCGACTGGGGCGCCGTTTGAATGAATCAGCATCGGACGCAGGTTAAGGGTCCGGGAGGCTTGCATGCAAAGCATTGATTTATTGCTCGAGTCCGCACGGGAGTTTCTGCACCAGGTCGCCACCTTCCTGCCGCGGCTGCTGCTGGCGCTGGTCGTGGTGGCGATCGGATGGCTGCTGGCCAAGGCGGCGCGGTTCGCCATCGAAAAGGGGCTGCGCGCCGTCAATTTCACCGTGCTCACCGAACGCGCCGGCACCGACAATTTTCTGCAGCAGGCGGGCCTGCGCGGCGACACCACCACGTTGTTCGGGTTGGTCGCATACTGGGTGGCTATCCTGGCGACCTTGATGATTGCCTTCAATGGTCTCGGACTCACCTACATCACCGATCTCTTGGGGCGCGTGGTGCTGTTCACGCCCAAGCTGCTGGTGGCGATGCTGGTGGTGGTGTTCGGTTCGTACTGCGCCCGCTTCGTCGGCGGCGCCGTGTATACCTATTGCGTGGATGCGCAAATACCGGATGCCGACCTGCTGGGCCGGATTGCGCGATATGTCATCGTGACCTTCGTCGTGATGATCGCCATCGGCCAGGTCGAGGTCGGCGGCGACATCGTGCAACGAACCTTTCTCATCATCCTGGCCGGGCTCGTGCTGGCGTTGGCCCTGGCGTTCGGACTCGGCGGCAAGGAGTGGGCGGCCGCGCTGCTCGAGCGTTGGTGGCCGCGGCATAGAAAGGACGACGACCTCTGACGCCGGATCCGATCAGGCGTCGATGAGGCGGTGGCGAATGGCAATCAGGGTCAGCTCGGATTGGTTCACGACGCCGAGCTTCTGCTTGATATTGTAGAGGTGCGTGCCGATGGTGGATGCGGAAAGATTCAAATCCAAGGCGATGCGCTGCACCGTCGCGCCGCCGGCAAGGCGGACAAAGACCTCGAACTCCCGCTCCGACAGCCGCTCGACCGGCGACTTCGTGCCGCCGTCGAATTCCGCGAGCGCGAGCTTCTGGGCGAGCGCCGGGTCGAGATAGCGGCGGCCCGCGGCAACCGCCGACACCGCTTCGAGCAGCGCCTCGGGGGCGCTGCGCTTCGAGAGGAATCCGAGAGCACCTTCTTGCAGCGCGCGACGGGCGTGGATCGGGTCATCGTGCGCCGACAGGGTCAACACTTGCGCGTGGGCGGCCCGAGCGCGGATGCGGCGCAGCGCCTCGAGTCCTCCCATGCCCGGCATGGCGAGATCCATCACCACCACATCGGGATTGAGCTCGAGATAGAGTTGGCACGCGGCTTCGCCACTGTCAGCTTCCCCAACCACCGACATTTCAGCGGTGGACTGCAGCAGCAGGCGAAAACCCATGCGCACCACGGCGTGATCGTCGACCAGGAGGACGCGAATCACGGCCGGTCGCCCAAGGGAATGTCGGCGGTGAGGCGCACACCGCGGCCGTCCTGCCGGCCGATGTCGAACGTGCCGCCCAGCTGCCGCACGCGCTCCGCCAAACCGCGCAAACCAAAATGTCCGGGCCGCGCCCAATCGGCGGCCAGCCCGATGCCGTCGTCGATCACGGTGGCGACGATGCGCAAGTCATTGCAAATCACGGCGATGTCCACCCGCGAGGCCTGCGCGTGCCGCAGGGCATTGATCAGACCCTCCTGCACCACTCGGTAGATCGCGAGCGTGATGCTCGGCCCGAGTTCGATGGGGAGTTCCTGGCGAAGCGAAAGGACGATCGACGGATGGCGCCGCTGCCAGTCTCGGACCAAACTCTCCAGCGTCGCGGCCAGGCCCAAGGTATCCAGCGACAGCGGAATGAGCCTGGGAATCAGCCCGTGCATGGCATCGTAGAGGCGTGCCGCCTCCTCCGAAATCAAGCGCGCAACATCGGCGGTCGCAGGGTCGCGTACGCCCCCCTGGCTCACGATCGCCAGCGCGAGGCTGCGAATGGCGGTGACCGATTGGCCGAATTCGTCATGCAGTTCGTGCGCGATCAGGCGCCGCTCCTCTTCGACGCGCTGGTCCGCCAGGGAAGCCATTTCGCGCCGCTCCTCGAGGCGCGCCTCGGCATCATGCGCCTTGCGCTCGGCGAGAACCTTGTCCTGCACCGCCTGAGCCATGCGATTGAAAGCGGCCCCGATCGCGTGAGCTTCGGTGCCCGCAAGGTTCGGCAGACGGAAGGCGAGATCTCCCTGTTGAACGCGTTCGAGACCGTCCGCGATGACCGGGAAGGGCTCGAGCGCCCGCTTCACCGACCAGAATGCAAGCGCGTTCACGACGACGAACATGGCCGCGCCGAAGGCTGCCAGGCGGGTGACGTCATCCCAGGCATCGAGTACGGCGCGCGACGGCTGCGCTTGCACCACCAACGATACGCCGCCGCGCAGCGGAAACGTGTATGTCGCCGGATTCGGCGCCAGAATATGCGCAAACCACACCGGCGCCGCGCGCCCGGCCTTGTAGGTCGCCGGCGGCGACTGATACAGAACCTCTCCGGCGGCCGATAGCAGCGACACCTCGTTTGCACGGACCCGGCCGAGTTGCTGCAGGAACTGCAGCACCAGGTCCGGCCCGCCCACTTGGGAGTACACCCCCGCGAGGCGGCCCAGGAGCTGCGATGCCACGCGGTTGGCCGCCTCGATCTCCTCGCGCACCGAATTGCGCGTGCTCTGAACCTCGGCTGCGATCAGCACGACCATGAATGCGGCGCTCAAGGCCGCAAGCACGAGATTCAAGCGGGTCCGCAGTCTCATTTGAGAGCATGGTACCAGGGCCGCCGTGCCGGGGGCGGCCGCGCCGGGGACGGCCGAGCCGGCCGGGAGGGGCGTGCGCAGCGACGCTCATGAAAATCATGAGGCGAGTTTCATGATGCCGCTGATTCGATCGATCGCGCATCGGGTGGACCATGAAGCCGTACCACTCAAAGGAGCGTCGATATGACATGGGAAACCCCACAGGCCGTTGAATTGCGGTTCGGTATGGAAATTACGATGTATGTGTCCAATCGCTGACTAGCGAAGGTGTGCGCCCGCGCTCGCGGGCGGCGCCTATTTCTTCGTGAAAATTCGGGTTCTGGGGTCAGCTGCCGGGGGTGGCTTTCCCCAATGGAATTGCAATTGCCCAAATTGCGCGGGTTTTCGCGCGGGCACGCTGGACGCCCGCCCCCGAACCCAATCCTCCATCGCCGTCGCCTCCGGTACCTCGTGGGTACTGGTGAACGCATCACCGGACGTCTTGGCACAGCTGCGGGCAAATCCTGATCTGCAGCCGGGCCGCGCGATCCGCGACAGTGCCATCGTCGCGATCGTCCTGGTCGACGGACAGGTCGACCACACCACCGGGCTCTATATGCTGCGCGAATCGGTACGCCCATGGCCCATTTGGTGCACCGACAGCGCCTTTGCCGATCTCACCCTCGGCAATCCGGTGCTCGGCGTGCTCGAGTTCTTCTGCGGCGTGGATCGGCACCGCATCGATCTCGACGACGCCGGCTTCAACATCGACGGCGTGCCCGGCATTCGCTGGCGTGCATTGCCGGTCGCCAGCAAACCCGCTCCCTATTCGCCCAACCGCGACTCACCCGTCGCCGGCGACAACCTGGCGCTGGTGATCGAGGACGAGGTCACCGGAAAAACGGCGGTGTACGCTCCGGGCTTGAGTGCGGTCGACGAGCGCGTCTGGCGCGCCATGCGATCCGCCGCCTGCGTGCTCGTGGACGGCACGTTTTGGAGCGACGACGAAATGATTCGGCTGGGGATCTCGTCCAAACGCGCGCGCGATATCGGGCATCTTGCGCAGACCGGCCCGGGTGGAATGCTGGAGTGGCTGGATCGGCTGCCCCCGGCGACGCGCAGGATCTTGATCCATATCAACAACACCAATCCCATTCTCGACGAGTCCTCGGCGGAATCGGCCGAGCTTGCGCGCCGCGGAGTCGAGGTGGCGCGCGACGGCATGGAGATCCTGCTGTGAGCGCCGCGGCCTGGGACCGAGTGGAGTTCGAAGCGCAGCTGCGAAGCTTGGGCCGCGCCTACCACATCCATCATCCCTTCAACGTGCTGATGAATTCCGGGGCGGCGACCCCGGTGCAGATCCGCGGCTGGGTTGCGAACCGCTTCTATTATCAGGTCAACATCCCGATCAAGGATGCCGCGATTTTGTCCAATTGCACGGACCGCGCGGTGCGCCGCTCGTGGGTACAGCGCATTCTCGACCACGACGGCTACGGCGAGGATCCGGGCGGGATTGAATCTTGGCTGCGCCTGGCGGAGGCGGTGGGATTGTCCCGGGATACCGTGGAGAGCCTGACGGAGGTGGTGCCGGGCGTTCGATTCGCGGTCGACGCCTATGTCAACTTCGCGCGCCGCGCGCCCTGGCCGGAGGCGGTGTGCTCGTCCCTCACCGAACTGTTCGCCCCGGAGATCCACAAGCAACGCCTCGCGAATTGGCCGCAGCACTATTCGTGGATCGACCGTGCCGGTCTGGAATACTTCCAGAGCCGGGTGAGTTTGGCGCGCCGCGACGTGGAATTCAGCCTCGCGTTCACCCTGGATCGCTTCAATACGCGCGCCTTGCAGGAGCGCGCGCTCGAGATTCTGAAGTTCAAGCTCGATGTGCTGTGGCAGATGAGCGATGCCATGGCCCTGCGCTACGGGGTTCCGGCATGAACCAGGCCGTCATCGGCGCCCAGTCGCGGCCCGCGGTTGCGCGCGGTTTCCGGCTGCAATGGGAGGCCGCTCAAAACGCGCACGTACTCCTCTACCCCGAGGGGATGATCAAACTCAACACGAGCGCGGGCGAGATCTTGAAACGCTGCGACGGTGCGACCACGCTGGCCGACATCACGGCGGATCTCGAACGCGCCTTCTCGACTTCCAATCTGTCCGCGGATGTCATTCGCTTCGTCACCATGGCCGTGGAGAAGAAATGGCTGCAAATTCCCTCGTGACTGCGCCGGCCAAGCCCGGACCGCCGCTGTGGCTGCTGCTCGAGCTCACGTACCGGTGCCCCTTGCACTGCGCGTTCTGCTACAACCCGACCGACTTCGCGCGCACCGCGGCGGAACTCGACACGGACGACTGGCTGCGGGTGCTGCGGCAGGCGCGGGCGCTCGGCGCGGTGCAGCTGGGCCTGTCGGGCGGCGAACCGCTGGTCAGGGACGATCTGGAGCCCATCGTGGCGGAGGCGCACCGCCTCGGCTTCTATACGAACCTCATCACCTCCGGTGTGGGCCTGAACGACGCGCGGCTGCGCGCGCTCAAGGAAGCCGGGCTGGATCACATTCAGCTTTCGTTCCAGGACAGCACGCAGCAGATGAATGATTTCCTGAGCAGCACGCGCACCTTCGATCTCAAATCGCGAGTGGCCGCGCTCATCAAGCAATACGAGTACCCCATGGTGCTCAACGTGGTTCTGCACCGTCTCAACATCGACCATGTGGAGGAAATCCTCGAGATGGCGCTGCGCTTGGGCGCCGACTACGTGGAATTGGCGAACACCCAGTACTATGGCTGGGCCTGGCACAACCGCGAGCAGCTGCTGCCCAGCCGCAGCCAGGTGGAGCACGCGGAGCGGACCATGCGGCGTTTCCGCGAACGCGTCGGCAATCGGATGCAGATCTATTTCGTGGTGCCGGATTACTTCGAGCGCCGCCCCAAGGCCTGCATGAATGGCTTGGGGTCGATTTTCCTGACCATCGCGCCGGACGGGACCGCGCTTCCCTGTCATGCCGCGCGCATGCTGCCCGGTCTCGAATTTCCCAATGTACGCGGCGCCAGCATCGAGGACATTTGGTACGGATCGGCGAGCTTCAATCATTTCCGCGGCGATGCATGGATGAAAGAACCCTGCCGAAGCTGTCCGGAAAAAGCCCGGGATTTCGGCGGATGCCGCTGCCAGGCCTACCTCTTGACGGGCGACGCGGCGAATGCGGATCCGGTGTGCGACCTGTCTCCGCACCATCATCTGGTGACGGAGGCGGTCGCGCGTGCGGACCGGCCCTTGCCGAAGATGCCGCGGCCGGGGCCGGACGAGAAGCCGCTGGTATTTCGCAGCGTGCGCAATTCGTCTACGCTCGATCCAAAGCGAGACGGAAACTGACACGATGCAGTGGTTGACTTGGGCCTTTGTTGCCGCCCTCGCGGCGGAGACGCTGATGCGCCTGTGGCTGGGCTCGCGTCAGATCGCGGCCGTGCAGGCGCATCGCGACCAAGTTCCCGAAGCCTTTCGGGGACAAATCACCCTCGCGGATCAACAAAAAGCGGCCGATTACACCGCCGCCCGGGTGCGCCTAGGGCGGTGGGTGTCCGTCGTCGAGGCGCTGCTCAAACTCGCGCTCACCTTGGGCGGCGGACTTGCGGCGGTCGACGCAGTTTGGCGCCGGACGGGAATCGACGAACCGTGGCGCGGCGCATGCGTCGTGGCCAGTGTCCTGCTGCTGCTGCAGCTGGTCGGTCTGCCTTTCTCGTTGTGGCGAACATTCAGGATTGAAGCCCGCTTCGGCTTCAATCGGGTGTCGCCGCGGCTGTATGCGGTGGATTTGATCAAGCAACTGCTGCTGACCGTGCTGCTGGGCGGCCCTCTGTTGCTGGCCACGCTCGCCCTCATGGAGCGCGCCGGGACGAGGTGGTGGCTGTGGGTGTGGTTGATCTGGCTGGCTTGGACGGTGGTGCTGACCTGGGCCGCGCCTACATTCATTGCGCCGCTCTTCAATCGATTCTCGCCGCTCACCGATGAATCGCTCAAGAAGCGGGTCGAGACTCTGCTCGAACGCTGTGGATTCGCGGCGCGCGGCGGCGTGTTCGTCATGGACGGTTCGTTGCGCTCGGCGCACGGCAATGCGTACTTCACCGGCATCGGGCGCAACAAGCGCATCGTGTTCTTCGATACCTTGCTGTCGCGCATCGAGGCGCCGGAAATCGAAGCGGTGCTGGCACATGAACTCGGCCATTTTCGTCTGCATCATGTGCGTCAGCGCCTGGTCGCATCTGTGCTGCTGACCTTCGCCGGGTTGGCGCTGCTCGCCTGGCTGGCGCGGCAGCCGGAGTTCTACGGCGCGCTGGGCGTGCCGGCGCCTTCCGCCGCGATGGCGCTGCTCTTGTTCATCGTCGCGATACCCGTCTTTGCGTTCTTCCTGACGCCCGTCATGTCCTGGTGGTCGCGGCGCCACGAGCGCGAGGCCGACGACTTTGCAGCCGAACATGCCGATGCCGCCGAATTGGCGGCCGCTCTGGTGAAGCTGTTTCGCGACAATGCGGCCACACTGACGCCCGACCGCCTCCATTCGGCGTTTTTCGATTCCCACCCGCCGGCGCTCGAACGCATCGGGCGCCTGAATGCAGCCGCGCGAAGCCTGTAGAGCATTCAGAGTAACGCGTCGGACAATTCTTACGCAGAGAAGGAGGTTTTGCTGCCTGCGAGTAATGCTTGGGGACCTGCATTATCCGAAGTTATTACCTGAAAGGTGTGAGATGTCCTCTACCGACCGCGACGTCGCCATATGCTGTTATTCGGATCGCGCCGTCGCGGTTGAGCGGTGCGCGCGCTGCAAGGAACATTACGGATGTCTGACACTCAAGACGACCGCGGAGCTGGTGCAGTTCAATGCGCTCATTCCGGCCTCGATGCTCGGCGCGCCGTTGCCGCTCAATCTGTGGCCCAACCAGTGGCAGGCGATCGTGTCGGACGAGCTGCTCGAATCTGCGGCCTGCGCCGCCGACGCGGAATCTCCGATCAGACTACTCGCGTTCGCGCTCGGTCTGGTGCTCGAGCCCGGTGCGTCTTCTCCGCTGACATCGGCGCCGGACCTTCAAGATCAGGCTCCAAAGGATCTATCGTAGCGCGGCAGAATTCCATGAGCCCTTTTTCGGCGTCCGCAGCCGCAGGGCATTGGCGATCACCGAGACGGAACTGAGCGCCATCGCCGCGCTCGCCAGCATGGGATTCGCGACGATGCCGAAGGCCGGATAGAGCACGCCGGCAGCCACGGGCACACCGATGAAGTTGTAGACGAAGGCAAAGAAAAGATTTTGCCGGATGTTGCGCATGGTGTCTCGACTCAAGCGCCGCGCCCGGCAGATTGCCGTCAGATCGCCCTTGACCAGCACGATTCGCGCGCTGTTCATCGCGATATCGGTCCCGGTGCCCATCGCGATTCCGACATTGGCCTGCGCGAGGGCCGGCGCGTCGTTGATCCCGTCACCGGCCATGGCGACGATGTGCCCTGCCTCCTGCAACATTCGAATCTGCCGATACTTGTCGGCCGGGAGCACCTCCGCCCGAACGTCATCGATCCCGACTTGACGGGCGACGGCGGCGGCGGTTGCGGCGTTGTCGCCGGTGACCACGACGATGTGCAGACCCGCGGTCCGCAGTTCGCTGATGGCCTGGCGCGTCGTCGGCTTGATCGGATCGGCCACGCCGACGAGTCCGGCTAAGCGGCCGTCGACGGCGAGAAAGATGACGGTTTCGCCGGCGGCGTAAAATGCGGCCGCATCAGCGGCGGTCTGGCTGGTGTCCACGCCGGCGAACTGCAGCATCGCGGCGTTGCCCAGTGCGAGCGCTCTGCCATCGACTTGGCCGCGCACGCCCTTGCCCGTCACAGATTCAAAATCCCGGACGCGGAGTGCGGGCGCCCCTCGTTCGTCGGCATGCGCGATGATCGCCTGGGCCAGGGGGTGTTCGCTCAGCCGCTCCAAGGCGGCGCAATACGCCAGCACGTCGGCCGGGGTGAAGCCGGGTGCCGCCACTACCCGCTGTACCCTGGGCTTGCCTTCCGTCAACGTGCCGGTCTTGTCGATCACGACCGTATCGACTTTTTCCAGGAGCTCCAACGCTTCCGCATCCTTGATCAGCACGCCTTCCTGTGCTCCGCGGCCGACGCCGACCATGATGGATATGGGTGTGGCGAGCCCGAGTGCGCACGGGCAGGCGACGATGAGCACGGACACGCCCACCACTAGCCCATGGGCGAGCGCCGGAGGCGGCCCGACTACCGCCCAGACGACGAAGGCTGCAACGGCAACCGCGATGACCGCGGGCACGAACCACGCGGACACCTGATCGGCGAGTTTCTGGATCGGTGCGCGCGTGCGGCCGGCGTCGCTCACCATTTGCACGATTTGCGCGAGCAGTGTGTCGGCGCCGATCTTTTCCGCCCGCATCAGGAATGAGCCGGTCTGATTCACCGTTCCGGCCGTGACCCGGTCACCCGCGGTTTTTTCCGCCGGCGTGGGCTCGCCCGTGATCATCGATTCGTCGACGTTCGAGCGGCCCTCCGTGACCGCGCCGTCGACCGGTACCTTGCCGCCGGGTTTGACACGCAAAACGTTTCCGACTTGTACTTCTTCGAGCGGGACTTCTTCATCGGCGCCGTCTGGTTTGACCCGGACCGCGAGGTTGGGTGCGAGCGCCAGCAGAGACTTGACGGCGGCATTGGTGCGCGAACGGGCTCTCAGTTCCAAGACTTGGCCCACCAGCACCAGGGTGGTGATCACGGCGGCGGACTCAAAGTACAGCGGCACGGCGCCGTTCATTTTGAAGGCGCTCGGCAGCAGTTCCGGCCGCGCCAGGGCGATGACACTGAAGACGTACGCCGCTCCGGTGCCCAACCCGATCAGGCTGAACATGTTGAGTTGCCAAGTCTTGAACGACGTCCACGCGCGTTCGAAGAACGGCCAGCCCGCCCACACGACCACCGGTGTGCCGAATGCACCTTGCAGGACGTTGGACAAATCGTGTCCGAGCCAGCGACTCAACCCCAAGGCGGGCAGATAGTCCCCCATACTCGCGAGCAGAACCGGGGCCGTGAGCACGGCGCTGATCCAAAGGCGCCGCGTCATATCATCCAGCTCTGCGGTGTCCTCCGGGGCCGATGCCGCCAAAGGCTCGAGCGCCATCCCGCACTTCGGACAAGTCCCGGGTCCGGCGCGCCGAACGTCGGGGTGCATGGGGCAGGTGTAGAGTCTATCGCTGCCGAGAACATGGGTCATGGGCCGCGACCTCCGTCCGCCGTACCCCGCGGTTTGCGTCGCCGCCCGAGTTGACGCCAACCGCGAACGCCAAGATTGAGGGCCAGCCAGCCGCCCAATGCCGCGAGCGGCCAGGCGATCACTCGCGGCCACAGAACCCCGATGACCGAAAGCGCCGCCAGCAGCAGCGCGCCGGCAAGCAGCGGGCCTCTGGAGGCATCGGCGAGCACGCGACGATTCGCCAGAGCGGCTCCAACTCTGTTCGCGATGCGCAGCGCGCCGGCCGCCGCGCGGCTGGTACTGCCGCCGGCGCGGTGGACTCTGGGCGGGCGCGCCGTGCTATCGAGAATCCGCTCGCTGCGGCGATATCGGCGCGGCGCCAACACGATTTCGGTGGCGTTCCGCAAATCGCGTTCGTACTGAGCGGCAAGCAGGCCGGCGAAACCGGCGTCCTCCACCGCCACGTCGATTTCGCGATTGCCGAGCCAGCTCGCGATATTGAGGTTCGAAGAGCCCACTCGAGCCCACAGACCATCGGCGACCGCTGTTTTCGCGTGCAGCATCGAACCGTTCCATTCGAACACTCGAATGCCCGCCTTCAACAGCGGACGATAGCCCGAGCGCGACACGCCGGAAATGATCGGTATGTCGCTGCTGCCCGGCACAAGCATGCGCACGTCGACGCCATCGCGGGCGGCCGAGACCAGTGCCTGCACGTAGGGCGCAATACCCACGAAATAGGCATCGGTGAGCCACAGGGTGCTGCGGGCCGTGGAGGCGATCAGTTGATCGAGCCGATACACGCTGGCGTAGGGCGGCTGCGTGGCGATCACCCGCAACGCCACCGAGCCTCGAGGCTCGATCGGCTGCGGATCCGCCGACAAATCCCCCAGCGCCGTGCCCAAGCTGCTCCAGCTCTGCGCAAATGCAGCCTCGATTTCCGCCACGGCGGGGCCGCGGGCGGCACGCCCCGCGCCGGGTTGCCGAGCCATTTTGCGCTGATGCACACGCCGGATAGAAAGCCGTGAATGCCGTCGACCGCCAGCAATTTGCGGTGATCGCGGCTGATCCAACCGAACGGCTCGCCCCACTGCGGCGGGTTGAACACCCGTACCTTGCCGCCGGCGGCGCGCAAGGGGGTCCAGAAGCGGCTGCGCGACTGACCGAGGCAGCCGAACCAATCAACCACCACGGCGACCATGACACCGGCCCTCGCACGTTCGACCAGCGCATCCCGAAATTCGCAGCCGACCTCGTCATCCCGGATGATGTAGTTCTCGAGCAGTACGCGCCGGCGCGCGCCGCGGATCGCCTTCAGCCACGCATCGTAGTGCGCGGCCGCGTCGATCAGCAGCTCCAGCGCGTTGCCGGCCACCAGCGGGCCTCCGGCGGCCCGGCTGAACGCCTGCTCGGCGAGCGGAGGGTATTGCGCAGTGCGGGCGGGCGGCATCGCAGCCAACGAGAGAATCGCGTCCATGCGCCACTGATAACCTATTGTCCGAGGGCGGGCAATACGAACGCGAACGTACCGCCCAGCAAGAAGCAAATGAAGGCAACAGCGTACAGGATCGTGCTGCCGCGCCGCAGCCGCCGGATTTGCGAGCCGCGCGTAGCGTGCTAGGTATCGGACATCGTCAAATGCAGCTTGACGAGGTGCGCAACCGAACGGGCGCCCATCTTTTCCATGACCTTGGCGCGGTGAATCTCCACCGTGCGCTCGCTCAAGTCCAGATCGATGGCGATCACCTTGTTCGCCGCGCCATCCACGACCATATCCATGACCTGTCGTTCGCGCGGGGTCAGGGATTCGAACCGGTGCAGCACTTCCGCGCGGCGCGCTACCGTGCTGCGATTCTCGGAATCTTGCTTCAGGGCGTGATTGATGCGATCGAGCAAGTCTTGATCCCGGAATGGCTTCTGAATGAATTCGAAAGCGCCTTCCTTCATCGCCTGCACGGCCATGGGCACGTCGCCGTGACCGGTAATAAAAATGACGGGCAGCATGGAGCCTATGTGATTGAGATGCTGCTGCAGCTCCAAGCCGCTCATGTCCGGCATGCGAATATCCAGCACCAGGCAACCCGATGCGTCTGTCTTGAAGTTCGCCAGAAATTCGCCGGCGCACGAAAAAACCGCCGTCGTGTATCCGACCGTGCTCAACAGTGTATCGAGGGCGCGCCGCATCCCATCGTCGTCGTCAACCACATAAACTGTGGGCGCAGCGCTTTTTTCATTTGGTTTCGTCATAGGTACTCGATCATGCTCCCGCAACCGGCAGGCGGAACCAAAAGCGGCTGCCGCCCGCCCACAAATTATCAAACCCTATGGTTCCCTCATGGGACTCGATGATGGCACGGCTCGACGCCAAGCCGAGACCGGTGCCCTGAGGTTTCGTCGTAAAGAACGGGCGGAACAGCTGCTCTCGTACGTCGGCCGGAACCCCGGCACCGGAATCCGTGACGCCGGTCTCCACGGAATAGCGGTCGGCGGATACGTCGATCCGGATCGAGGGTGTATCCGACGCTTGCGCGCCGGCGTCGACGGCGTTTTGGGCCAACGCGATCAACACATGCTGGATTCGCAGTCGATCGATCAGCAAATCAGGCACGGAATCCGGTAGATCCACGCTCACGGTGCTGTTCGTGCACAGGGCGAGGGCGTCAAGCACCGGCCGCAACTCCGCAATGAGTTCCGGTAGCTGGCATCGCGTGCGCGTCGGCGATCCTTGGCGAAACAGGCGGCGGATGCGCTGAATGCCTTCGCCTGCGCCGAGCGCCGCCAAATTGATCTGGCTAAATACCTCCAGGGCGCGACTCACCATGGGTTCGGGCCGGTTCAGCATGCGCTCGCCGGCTTGGGCAAAGGTCGCGATCGCGCCCAACGGTTGATTGAGCTCGTGAGCGATGCCGCTTGCCATTTCTGCGAGCGCCGAGGCCCGGGCAATCTCCAACAATTGCTCGAGAATGCGATCGGAACCCGGCCCGTTCTCGTTGCTTTTGCCCAATGACTGCCCCTTTCGCGCCAATAGTCAGTCTGCCGGGGAATTGTGATATCGTCGATCTCATTATTCAACGGATCGCCAGGCCCGCGCTCACCCCTCCGTATTGAGGCTCTGCAATGGGCGAAGTTAGTTCAATGGCGCAGCGGCTGCTGCAATTTTCGATTGCTGTCCGACGCGGAGGCACCGGTGCGTGAGGACGGCGACGTCTCGATGCCAAACGGACTGTCCAGATGCCGATTGGTTCTGCTGGAAGACAATGACTCGGTGCGCATCGCGACAGAAATCTTTCTGACTCTCGAAGGGTTCGAAACGCGGACGGCGGCCACCGTTGCGGATGCTCAGAGCCTGTTGGTCGGCATGCGGCCGGGCGATGTGTTGATCACGGACTATCATCTCGATGGAAAGCTGACCGGACTCGACGTTCTTCAGCAATTGCGCATTCAGCATGGCCGCGACGTCCCGGCCATCCTGCTGAGCGGCGATTTGCCGTCAATGATGCGGGTGGTCAAGACGTCCATTCCTCACTGCCGCTTTCTCAGCAAGCCGGTCGATACCAAAGCGCTCCTCTCGGCCATCGGCGAACTCAGCGTTGGTTAGGCATTCTCGATGCATGCTATGGCACTACATGCACGAGGCGGGCCGCTAATTCTGGAAAAGCGGCCGGATCCCGTGCCGGGGGCCGGCGAGATTCGCATTCGCGTCGAGGCTTGCGCCGTGTGCCGGACGGATTTGCACGTCATCGATGGCGAGTTGCCCCACATCCGCCACCCCATCGTTCCGGGGCACGAAATCGTCGGGATCGTCGAATCGTTGGGTCCCGGTCCCGGCACCTTGATGATTGGGCAGCGCGTTGGGATTCCTTGGTTGGGAAAGACCTGCGGGCAATGCGAGTACTGCCTGTCCAACCGCGAGAATCTCTGCGATACACCGACGTTTACCGGATATGACCGAGACGGCGGATTTGCCACTCATGTCGTCGCGGACGCAGCCTTCGCCATTCCGATGGATGCGTTTCCCGATCCGGTCGCGGCGGCACCGTTGCTGTGCGCCGGCTTGATCGGCTGGCGCTCGCTGGCTGCCGCCGGCGACGCTAAAACGATTGGCTTGTATGGTTTTGGCGCAGCAGCACATGTCATCGCTCAAGTGTGCCGGTGGCAGGGACGGGAGGTCTTTGCATTCACGCGCACGGGCGATCACGCCGCACAGGCCTTTGCGCGTTCCCTCGGGGCCGTCTGGGTGGGTGGCTCCGAGGAGGCGCCACCCGAACCCTTGGATGCCGTCATCATTTTTGCGCCCGTCGGCGGACTCGTCCCCGCGGGACTCAAAGCGGTGAAGAAAGGCGGAAAAGTCGTCTGCGGCGGCATTCACATGAGCGACATCCCCTCATTCCCCTACAGCATTTTATGGGAGGAGCGCCAGCTCGTTTCAGTGGCCAATCTCACGCGGCGCGACGCGGCGACGTTTTTGCCGGTGGCGCGAGAGGCTCGGATACAGACCTTCACGACGCGCTATCCGCTACACTCTGCGAATGAGGCAGTCCACGACGTGCGCGACGGCCGTATCCAGGGGGCAGCCGTCCTCGTGGTGAGGTGAAATTGTCGCTGGACATGATTTGGGCCCGCTTGAAAGAGCACCCATTGGCGAGGGTCGGACCCGGGCTCATCACGGGGGTGGCGGACGACGACCCGAGCGGTATCGCCACCTATTCGCAGGCGGGCGCGCAATTCGGTCTCAACATGCTGTGGACGATGCCGCTGGCCTTTCCGCTGATGTCTGCGATCCAGTACATGTGTGCGTCGATCGGCCGCGTCACCGGCAAAGGGCTGGCCGCCAACATCAAGGACGCGTTTCCGCCCGTCGTCATCAAGGCGGTCGTGTCCTTGCTGCTGATCGCCAATACGCTCAACATCGCCGCGGACGTCGCGGCCATGGGGGAAGTCGCAGAACTGGCCGTGGGTGTCGATCGCCACCTGATGACGGCGTTCTTCGTGTTGGGAACGCTGCTGCTGCAAGTATTCATCCCCTATCATCGATACGTGCGCTTCTTGAAGTGGCTGACCCTCTGCTTGCTTTCCTATGCCGCCGTACTGTTCACGGTCCACGTGCCCTGGGGTCAAGTGTTCCTGCGCACGATCTGGCCCCATTTCACGCCCAACGCCGCCGCCGCTGCCGTCGTGGTCGGAGTCTTCGGCACGACCATCAGTCCGTACCTGTTTTTCTGGCAGGCGTCCGAAGAGGTCGAGGAAATGCAGGCGGGCCGGGGAACGGCGCCGCTCGTGCGCGATCCGCGTGCGGCAGGACTGGAACTGCGCCGCATTCGATGGGATACCTGGAGCGGCATGTTCTACTCCAACCTCACGGCGTACTTCATCATCCTGGCGACGGCCGTCACCCTTCACACAGCGGGAATGACCGACATCAATAGCGCGGCGCAGGCGGCCAGCGCACTTCGGCCACTGGCCGGGAACTTTGCGTTCATTCTCTTCGCCCTGGGGATTCTGGGCGTGGGCCTGATCGGCGTGCCGGTGCTTGCCGGCTCTGGCGCCTATGCGCTGTCCGAAGCCATGGGCTGGAAGTCGGGTTTGGAGCGCAAGGCGACGGACGCTCGCGGCTTCTACGGGATCATCGCGATCAGCGTGCTCGCCGGGCTGGGCATCCAGTATTTGCCCATCAGTCCCATGAAGGCCCTGTTCTGGAGCGCGGTGATCAATGGGATTGTCGCGGTGCCGCTCATGACGGTGATCATCCTGCTGGTCTCGAAGAAGTCCGTGATGGGCGCTTTCACGGCGAGCCGCTCGTTCATCATTCTCGGTTGGGTGGCCACCGCTGTCATGGGCGCGGCGGCGGTGTGGATGTTCATTCCGGGTTAATGCAACGGTCACACGGTGCGCCTATACTCCGGCGCAGCATGGACGCCATCGAAACCCACTGTTCGCGGAGGTTTTCATGAGCATCAGCGATTCGACCTTGGAGCGCTGCATCACGGCGCGACCCCACGAACGCAGCATCATGACTCGGGTCGGCGAGCCGAAGCGGCTGACGTCGATCGGTCTCCTCGGCAAGGCGGCGTCGTACGCCGTGCCGCACATCGTCGAAGACCGCCAGGTCTCGATTGCCTTGACGGCCTACCTCAAAGCCGCTCGGCGTGGATTCGCTGCCGGTCACGACCTCGAGGACTGGCTGGAGGCGGAAAACGAAGTGGACCAACGCCTTGCCGGCGAAGGCCGCGTTTTCTAGCTTGCCGGCGGCGAGCGCGCCGGGCTGGTTGGGTTAGGCCGCCGCCCGTTGTGCCGGAGGCGCATCTCCCAACGCCCGGGCGAGGACGTCGTCGATCTTCTCCGCCCAGACGAACTCGAGCTTCGCGCGCACGCTCTCCGGAATGTCCTCGAGATCACGGCGATTGCGTGCCGGCAGGATCACGATGCGAATGCCGGCGCGCGCCGCGGCGACGCATTTTTCCTTGATGCCGCCGACGGGCATCACCACTCCCCGCAGGCTGATCTCTCCGGTCATGGCCACGTCCGCCCGCACGGTGCGCTGCGATAGGAGCGACGCCAACGAAGTGGCAATGGCGACGCCCGCGCTTGGACCGTCCTTCGGGATGGCGCCGGCCGGGACGTGAATGTGCAAGTCGCTGTCGTCCAGGAGGGCAGGATCTATGTTCAAGCGATCTGCCTGTGACTTCACCCAGGTGACGGCGGCCTGGGCGCTCTCCTTCATGACGTCGCCCAGCTGTCCCGTCAGGATGAGCTTGCCGGTGCCTCTCACGCGGCTGGACTCGATGAAGAGAATATCGCCGCCCGCCGGGGTCCAGGCGAGGCCGGTGGCCACGCCCGGGACGCTGGTGCGCAAGGCCACGTCGCTTTCAAAGCGTGCGGCGCCCAACACGCGCGCGACGTCGTCCCCGCCGATCGAGACGCTCTGCGCCCCGCCGGAGGCAATGGTCACCGCCGCGTTGCGGAGCAGCGCCCCGATCTGCCGCTCCAGGCTCCTCACTCCCGCCTCGCGGGTATAGTCGACGATGACGCGGCGCAGAGCCTCTTCGGAGACTTCGATCTGTTCCGCTTTGAGGCCATTCGCCGTCAGCTGCCGGGTGAGCAGGTAACGCTTGGCGATCTGCAGTTTTTCTTCTTCGGTATAGCCGGTCAGTTCGATGATTTCCATCCGGTCGCGCAGCGGCGGAGGTATGGCATCCAACACGTTGGCGGTTCCGATGAACAGCACCTTCGACAAATCGAATGGTACGGCGAGGTAGTTGTCGCGGAACGTGTTGTTCTGCTCCGGATCCAGCACCTCGAGCAACGCCGAAAACGGATCGCCCTGATGGCTGGCCGAGAGCTTGTCCACTTCGTCGAGCATGAGCACCGGATTGCGGCGGCCGGCCTTGCGCACGGCCTGCACGATGTTGCCGGGCAGCGACCCGATGTACGTGCGCCGATGACCGCGAATTTCGGCCTCATCGTGCACTCCGCCCAGACTCACGCGTCCGAACTTGAGCCCCATCGCCTTGGCAATGCTTTGGCCGAGCGAGGTCTTGCCCACCCCCGGCGGTCCGACGAAGCAGAGAATGGGACTGCGCCCCTCCGGATTGAGTTTGCGAACGGCGAGGAACTCCAATATTCGGCGTTTGACCTTCTCGAGCCCATAGTGATCTTGATCGAGTATCGCCCGCGCCTGCTCGATGTCGACCGTCTCCGGATCGACCTTGGACCAGGGCATGGCCAGCAGCCAGTCGAGGTAGTTTCGAGTCATGGAATATTCGGCGGACGAGTCCGGCATGCGCTCCAGACGCTTGAGTTCGCGCTCCGCCTGCTCGCCGACCTCCACCGGCATGCCGGCGTCCTTGATCGCCTGCCTCAGCTCTCCGAGTTCCGTCGAAGAGCTGTCGGTATCGCCCAGTTCCTTTTGAATTTGCCTCAGCCGCTCGCGCAACACGGCTTCCTTTTGCCGCTCGTCGAACGCCTCGCGCGTCCGCTCATCGATTTGGCGCGACACCTTGAGTACTTCGATGCGCCGGCCGAGCAGCGCCAGCACGCGGTCGAGCCTCGCCTTGAGGTCGAACGTGGCCAAGATCTCTTGTTTGTCCGCGGCCTTCAAATCCATGAAGCTCGCCACCATGTCGGCGAGCAGCGGAATCGACTCGATGCTGCGAATGGCATTGACGAGTTCCCCCGGCGCCTGCGGCAGCAACTGCACGGCCTCGAGGGCCCTGTCGCGTAAATTGAGTCCGCGGGCTTCGATTTCCTTATCCAACACGCCGGTCTCTTTATGCGCGTCTATTCGCGCCACCAGGAAGGGCTCACGGCTGACGTAATCCAGCACTGTGAAGCGCTCTTCGCCCTGACAAATCAAATGGTGGGTGCCGTCCGCCGCGGTGATGAAACGCACGATGCTGGCGGCAGTGCCCACCCGGTGTAGGTTCTCGGGACCGGGCGCCGGACCCGGCGCCGCGGCGTCCGGCGTTTCGGCGCCCGATTCGATCTGCAGCAACAGTCCCACACGGCGCTGGGTGCGTACCGCTTCCTGTGCCGCCGACAACGCCGCCTTGCCGGTGATGGCGATCGGCAGCACGACTCCGGGAAAGAGCACCGTGTTGCCGACGGGTAGAATTATGAGTATGTCTTCGGCGTTCATGGCGCCTCCCGGGTGAGCCGCAGAAACAGGCAACCTCTGTCCAGTTGACGCTCGACCAGCACATAGTGTCCGGGCGGCAGATCGATGCGCCGGCGCATCCGTCCATACGGGATTTCCAGGCGCACCACGTCCATGCGGGCCCGCAGCGAGGGCGGCGGCACGGTGGTTTCGATCTGCAATCCGGTCGGCGTTATTTGCACGGCCACTTCGTCGGCGCGGGCGCCGGGCAATGCAACCACCACCTGAAGTTCGGCGCCGTCCGCGAAGATGTCGGCCGGCGGCTCCCACACGGGCTGCGTCGAGGGCACGGCCAGCAGCTCGAAGAAGCGTCGATGCTTGCGCTCGGCCTCATCGAGGAGAGCGCAGGCCTCCGCCCACATCCAGGATCTTCTGCGATTGGTATTCATTGCTTCACCTAATGCGGCCGCGTGGGCCGAAGTTCAAGTGTGGATTTTCCGCAATGCAATGGAAAACGCGGGGGCACGCGTTCGCCGGGGAACCGCCGTCTAGATTACACGCGCCTGCGGCCGATCGGCTACCCGCACCGTGTAGCCGCCCGACTTCTCGTCCGCGCGCAGCGTGAGCAGACCGCGCTTCTCGCCGTCGGCCAAGAGGTCATTGAACGACCTGAATCCGTAGGCGCGCTCGTTGAAGCCTGGATGCCGGCGCTTGATCGCCTGTTTGATCATCGAGCCCCAGATGGGTTCACTTCCACCGCGTTCCTCGGCCAAGGCTTCCAGGGTTTCGACGATCAGTTCGAGCGCATCGTTGAGGTCCGGACCCTTGTTCTCGTTGGCCGCCGCTTCGGCGGCCGGGAGCTCGGCGGCCGGTGTTTCGCTCGATACGGCCGCGCTGCGGGCGGGTGCCGGGCTGCGGCGGCGTGCCTTGGACGGCTCCTTGCGCACCAGATCATCGTAGTAAATGAATTCATCGCAGTTATTGATGAACAGATCCGAGGTCGAGTTCTTGACGCCCACGCCGATGACGGTCTTGGCGTTTTCGCGCAACTTGCTGACCAGCGGCGAGAAGTCGGAGTCGCCGCTCAGGATGACGAAGGTATCGACGTGTCCCTTGGTGTAGCAGAGATCGAGCGCGTCGACGACCATGCGAATGTCCGCGGAGTTCTTGCCGGACTGGCGCACGTGCGGAATTTCGATGAGCTCGAACGCCGCTTCGTGCAGGCCGCGCTTGAAGTCCTTGTAGCGATCGAAGTCGCAATAGGCTTTCTTGACGACGATGTGGCCCTTGAGCAGCAGGCGCTCGAGCACTTTCTCGATGTCGAAACTCGGATACTTGGCATCGCGCGCGCCCAGGGCGATGTTCTCCAGGTCGAGAAAAACCGCCATGGTGGCGTCGGACGTAGGGGTTATCATTGCTGATGAGTTTACTCCAAGAACGGCGGCCGCGGAGTCCGGGGCTAGAACCAGTTGTAATTGAAGCTGATGCTGACCCGTTCGGCATCGACGCGGTTCGGCACCACTTCGTGGCGCAGCCAACTCTCGAAGAGCACCAAGCGGCCCGCCGCGGCCGGAAATGTTCCCCACGGCTGCGTCTCGCGCGCGGCTGTCGCTTTGCGCGGCGGCGCAGCCATGAATCGATCCAGCCGCGGATCCTCGAATTTGATTCCGGGAGTGCCCGCCGGGACGCGCACATAGTAGGTGCCGCTCAAAGTCGACAAGGGATGCAGATGCAAGCCGTGCACCACGTGCTTGGGCATGATATTGAGCCAGCAATCCGTCATCTTGAGCTCACGCCCCTCGAGATCCCATTCGACTGCATCGGCGAACGCTTTCACATGCCGCTCCAGCTTGTTTTGCAGGGTCTTGAAGGTCGGCGAAATGCGCTGCAGCCAGTGCACCGAGCCGTACGATGTGTAGCCTCCCGGATAATTCTTGGCGGACCATCGGCGGCCGGCCGCATCGTCATGGCAAAGCTGCCGGCATTCCTTGAGAAGCTGGCGGTTGAACTCCCTGGCGCCGCGTTTTTGCAGGGTGTTGGAGTACACGAATGTGGGGAATAGCCGGTGTATTGTCATCGAACAAGCGTAACGGGCATCGCGGCCGGTGGCAAAATAGCGGCAAGATGCCCGCACCGCTCTCCGTTCCCGCGACCGCCATTCCATGGCGGGTGGCGCCGCCGCTGATCGGCACGGCGCTGATCATGCTCGGCGCCGGCTTCTTGGGCACGCTGCTGCCGCTGCGCTTCTCCGCCCTTGGACTGTCGGACGGAGTGATCGGACTGATCGCCACCGCCGAAGCCCTTGGATTTCTGGCGGGGTGCCTGTACGCCCACCGGGTGATCGCGCCGGTGGGCCTCGATCGCGCGTATGCGGCCTTTGCCGGCTTGAAATCGGTTGCGATCCTGGGTCTTTACTTCGCGGACGGCGTCCCCGCCTTGGCGCTGCTGCGGTTCCTGATCGGCGTCAACGCCGCGGGACTTGCCATCATCGTCGAGAGTTGGCTGAACGCCTTGGCGCCGAACGAGCAGCGCGGCCGCGTGCTCACGATCTACGTGCTCGTGTATGGTTTGTTTTTCGGGGTGGGCCAGCTATTCAGCCAATCCCTCAACGTCAAGGGTCCGGAGCTGCTGCTGATCGCCGCCATCTCGACCACGCTTGCACTGGTACCCATGGTTGCGATCGATGTGCGCGCGCCGGTTCTGCCGCGTCGTGTGACCTTGGAGATTCTCAAGGCGTTGCGCACCTCGCCGGTAAGCGTCACCGCCTGCCTGTTGAACGGTCTCATTCTGACCGCCTTCACCACGGTGGGGCCACTGTTCGGCGCGCGCGTCGGCTTCGATCAGCAGCACATCGTCCTGCTGATGGCCTGCGTATCGCTGGGCGGACTTTTCCTGCAGTGGCCGATCGGTCACTTTTCGGACAAAGTCGACCGCCTGCATGCCCTGATCGGCCTGGGACTCGGCATCCTCGCCGTGGCCGCCGCGCTTGCCTGGGCGCATCAGCGGATGCCGTTCGCTCTGCTGGCGCTGCTGTTCGGCGTCTTCGGCGGGCTTGCGGAAAGTCTCTACGCGGTCGGCGTCGCGCATGCCAATGACCGCGCCGTCGCCACCGACTACGTGGCCTTGTCTTCGACCTTGCTGTTCGTCTGGGCGCTCGGTTCGTCCGTAGGCCCGACCGTCGGGACTTACGCCATCCAACTCATCGCGCCGAGAGCATTCTTCGTCTATGTTGTGGCACTCACGCTTGCCTTCACGGTATTCGCCGTTTGGCGGCTGTCGCGCCGCAAGGCCGATCGCATCGTGGAGTCGCGCGAGGAGTTTCTCGCCTACCCGCAGACCTCGCCGGAAATCTATGCCTGGCTGCCCTATCATCGGGACGCGGCGGCCGAGCCGGAGCGTGCGCACGACGCGCTCGATGCGCCGACGATCGATTCGAAACCCTCTTGAACGGAATTTGCAATCCCAAGGTGCCCACAATGACCAGTCGATATGCCTCCGCTTGCCGCTTCGACTTTCGCGCGCTAATCGGCGCTGCCGTACTGTGCGCGGGCATGCCGGCGGGAGCCGCTCCCTATTACGTGCCCATCACGCCGATCATGAGTGATCGGACCGTGACTCTGAATGGCCACGATCTGACCATCGATCAAATCGTGATGGTCGCGCGCCATGGGGCCAAGGTCGAATTGAGCGCGGAGGCGCGGCAACACCAGGCCGACAGCTACGGATTGCTGCTCGAAGCGGCGGCCGAGGGCATACCCGTGTATTGGTTCAATCGCGGCGCCGGAGATCAGCGCGAATCGGTCATGTTCGAGGGAGATCCGCTGTCGCCGAAGAATCATGCGCTGATCGAAAAGACCCAAGCGCAGCGATTCGCCTCCGGCGCGCTGTGGGGCACCGGACCTGAAATCGACCACGAGGAAATCGTGCGCGCGATGATGGTGGTGCGCGCCAACGCCATGGTCCACAACGCGCCTAGTCCGCAGCTGTCGCAGATGCTGCTCGATCTCCTCAACGAGCGCATCACTCCCGTGGTGCAATCTCGCGGCACGTTGGGGGAGGGCGATCTGCAGCAACTAGGCAACGTCGGAGGGGCCATGGTGGGCGCCGGCGAGGCGTATTATCAGGGTGTACGCATGAAAGCCGATCAGGCGCTGAAGAGCGCGGGCCTCACGCCCATTCAGCCCTTTGCCGCCGACGACAATGCGCTTACCAGCAGCAATGCCTACGCCACAGGACAAAGCGCGCTGCTGGTCCATGATGCCCGAGAGGCGCTCGAATGGTCCGACCTCATCTATGCGATCGATCTCAACGGCATGAACAGCAGCATCACGCCCTTGAGCCTCGCCGTGCAGCACGATCGTCCCGAGAAATGGCTGAACTGGCACGCGGCCCGCGTTCTCGACATGATCAAAGGCAGCTATCTCTTCGACAAGGACGCGAAACGCATCATCCAGGATCCGGAGAGTCTGCGCGCCTCATCGATTCGCCAGGCCTCGACGTGGGAGTCATGGGCGGCGCTGCGCGACGCCGTGCTTTTTCAAGCCAATTCCTCCGATCACAATCCGGCGGTGAATGTGGGCATGAGCCCCCAGGATTCGTGGGAACTGTCGACTCCCCAGCTGATGCGCTTCTTCGTCAAGGGGGGTCCGCGCAGCCACGGTCAGCACGGCTACATCGTATCCAATGCCAATTGGGATCCGTACCCAATGGCCAACCAGATCGAAAGCTTCGTCATCGCGTTGGCCAACATGGACATCGCCGTCATGCTGCGCATCGAGCGGTTCAGGAATCCATTCTTCACCGGTGTGGCCGCCTCGGACGTGCTGCCCGGCGTGAGCGACGGCTTCGTCGACTTTGCTCCCGTCGATCTCCAGCAGGAAATCCAGAGTCTGATGAATCCGGTCGCGCCCTTCGGCAGCGCCATCGTGGGCACCGTCGAAGATCTGCAAGCGCAGACGCGCATCAAGACCCAACGCGCACGGCAGGCCGTCGAGACCACGTTTGACCTGCTGAGCTTCGATTTGCTCGAGGGGAGCTTCTGGATGGACGCGCGCAGAGCCCAGGGCCCAGAGCGGAGCTTCGGCGCCGCGCCGACGGCAGCGTGGACGGCCTTTCGCCAACGCGTGCCTTTGCGGCATTCCGCCGAACCGGCTGCGCAATCTGCCTCGCTCTCGGCCGCCGAGTTCTTGAAGACGACGGCGGCATCGTCCTTTTACCGCGGCGGCGCGGAGCCTTAGGCCGTGGCTGGGGCGCTGAAATCCGGCGTTTCCGCGGAAACGTCGGGATGACCGACCAGCGGATGGCACAGGCGGTTCCGCCGAAACGCGCGCTGCCGCGATGTTCTCTAGACGGATAGCTTCAATTCGTTGAATTGAATCACCGGCGCGATGTCGGTATAGCGCGAGATATCGGCCTGGATCTCCTTGGCGGCGGGACCCCATGCGGCTGCAAAGGCCTCGATGCTGTCGAAATAGAACTGGCAGCCGCCGTGGAACGCGGGCGGCTCGGCCGGCGCAGTACCTTGAATGCCGGCATCGACCTCGGTCTTGCGCAAGCCCTTGTTGAGCAGACGCATGGCCAGCGGCATGTGCTTGGCAACATAGTAGTTCATGTCGAAGTGCGAGCCGGGCTTGTTCGGATAGAGCACACTGACTTTGATCATGGGCATTTACCTCGGGTGGATTTTCGAAAGGGCCAAATATACTCCAGCAGCGCCCACGGCAGCAGCGGGCGGTGGCAGCAGCGGCTAGGGTGCCGCCGCTGACCCGGCCGGGGCTCGTGAGTCGCTCGCTCCGTAGAGGACTCCCGGACGGGGGAATCCCAGCGCCTTGGCTGCGTCCGCGTCCGCGGGCGCGATGCCGATGGCTTCGGCGGCATTGCCGGCTCCCCAGACTTCCAAGGGCACGACGTGGTAGCCCATGTGGGTCAACGATTTGACCGTGTCGGCGGAGAACGCGAATGGTTCGCCCGCCAAGGTGTCCGGCAGCCATTGATGATGGATTCGCGGGGCATCGACGGCCTCTTGCAGCGTCATCCCATGGTCGATGACATTGACGATGATTTCCAAGACCGTCGTGATGATGCGCGATCCGCCCGGCGTGCCCACCACCAGTACCGGTTTGCCGTCTTTGAGCACGATCGTGGGAGTCATGGAACTCAAAGGCCGCTTGCCGGGTGCGATCGCGTTCGCATTGCCCTGCACCAGGCCAAACAGGTTCGCCGCACCCGGCTTCGCGGTGAAGTCATCCATTTCGTCGTTCAAAAGGAATCCGGTGTCGCCGGCGATGACCTTGGCGCCGAAGTCGTCGTTGATGGTGTAAGTGACCGATACCGCGTTTCCCTTGGCGTCGACGACGGAGTAGTGCGTGGTGGTGGCCTTCTCGTCGGCGGCCGCGTCACTGCCGAGCGTCGACGACGGTGTCGCGCGGTGCGGCTGAATGCGCGCTCGGATCGCCTCGGCATGGTGCGTCGACAACAGCCGCGCGACCGGATTCTCGACAAACGCGGGGTCGCCCAGGTACGTGTTGCGGTCGCGATAGGCGTAACGCATCGCCTCCGTCATCAGGTGCACCGAATCGCTGGAGTGAAAACCGAGCGCCTTGAGAGGATAGGCCTCCAGCACTTGCAGCATCTCGCAAACGGCGACTCCGCCCGAGCTCGGCGGGGGCGCCGACAGAATGGTGTAGCCGCGGTAACGGCAGGAAATCGGCGCGGATTCCGTGACTTCATAGGCGGCGAAATCCTGCGGGGTCAACAGGCCGCCGTTGGCGCGGGAGGCGGCCGCCACGGCCTCGGCGATCGCGCCGTGATAAAACACCGCGGCGCCGTCTGCGCTGACGGCGCGCAGTGTCGCGGCCAGATCATGCTGCACCAGGCGCTCTCCGGGTTTGAACGGCGCTCCCTGATGCAGGAATATCGCGGCGACGTTCGGCTGCGCACGAAATTCAGCGGTACCGACGTCGAGTTCATCGACGTCGCCGCGCGTCAAGATGAATCCGTCTTCGGCGAGACGAATCGACGGAGCCATCAGTGCCGGCCGCGGCAAGGTGCCATATTCGCGGCGCGCGGTTTCGAGCCCCAACACGGTGCCGGGCACGCCGGCCGCGAGATGACCGTTCAGGCTCTTGTCGCCGACGGGATTCCCCCGTGCGTCGAGAAACATGTCGGCGCGCGCCGCGAGCGGCGCTTTTTCGCGAAAGTTGATGAAGGTGTTTCTGCCGTCGGCCAGGTGAATCGTCATGAATCCGCCGCCGCCAAGATTGCCGCAGCAGGGATGCGTCACGGCCAGCGCGTATCCCACGGCGACGGCCGCGTCGACGGCATTTCCGCCCTGGCGCAGAATCGCGGCGCCCACATCGGAGGCCAGGTGCTGTGCGGTAACGACCATGCCGTCGGCCGATTCCAAAGCCGCCGGAGCGGCGGCATGCGCGGGCGCGAGAGTGCCCGATAGCGCCGCGGTCAGGGCGATGGACGACAACCTGGCGGCGTGAGCGGGCATTTCAAGATGGCCTCATGAGAGTAAACTGATCCGGCACGGCGGCGCTGATGGAGCCCCGCCGGCGCGGATTGCGTTCGACAGAGTAGCCTAGTGCGGCCTTAGGAGCCATGTCATGACGGGGACGGCGACGGCACTCAATCTCGCACGCGCGCAATTTGCGTTCACGGTTTCTTTCCATTTCATTTTTCCGGCATTCTCGATCGGACTGGCGAGCTATCTCGCCGTGTTGGAAGCTCTATGGCTCAAGACCGGCAAACCGGTCTACGACAATCTGTATCGATACTGGATAAAGATCTTCTCCATCGTGTTCGGCATGGGCGTCGTGTCCGGCGTGGTCATGTCTTATCAATTCGGCACGAACTGGGCGGTGTACTCGGATAAGGCAGGTCCGATCGTGGGGCCGCTCATGGCCTACGAAGTGCTCTCGGCTTTCTTCCTCGAGGCCGGCTTCCTCGGCGTCATGCTCTTCGGCATCAACAAGGTCGGACCCAAGCTGCATTTTCTGGCGACCTGCATGGTGGCCCTCGGCACGCTGTTGTCGGCGACATGGATCTTGGCCGCGAACAGCTGGATGCAGACGCCGGCCGGATGGATGCTGAACGAGGCGGGGCAGTTCGTGCCGAAGGGATCGTGGCTCGCGGTCATCTTCAATCCGAGCTTTCCGTATCGCTTCGTACACACGGTGATCGCCGCGTATCTCACCACCTCGCTCGCGGTCGGCGCCGTCGGAGCCTGGCATCTGCGGCGGGATCGGGACAATGCCGGCGCCCGCACCATGTTTTCGATGGCCATGTGGATGGCCGCCATCGTCGCTCCCATCCAAATCCTCGCCGGCGACACTCAGGGACTCAACACGCAGGAATACCAGCCCGCCAAAGTCATGGCGATGGAGGGGCATTTCGACTCGTTCGCGGGGGGCGCGCCGCTGGTGCTTTTCGGTTTCCCCGACGAGGAGAACCGCCGCGTGAACTACAGCGTGGAGATTCCAAAGCTTTCATCCTTGATTCTTGCGCACGATATAAATGCACCGCTCGCCGGATTGAATACCATTGCACGCCGGGACTGGCCGCCGGTGGCCATCATTTTCTGGTCGTTTAGAGTGATGGTGGCGCTGGGCATGGCGATTTTTGGCCTGGGCCTGCTCAGCTTGCTGGCGCGGGTGCGAAGCAAATTATACGACTGGCCGCTGCTGCATCGGCTCGCGGTGCTGATGGGGCCGGCGGGGTTCATCGCGGTGATCGCCGGGTGGGTCACCACCGAGGTGGGCCGGCAGCCGTTCACGATTTACCATGCGCTGCGCACCGCGGATTCGGTGTCGCCGATTGCGAGTCCTGCGGTGACCGGCTCCTTGCTGGCATTCGTCGTGGTGTATTTCACGGCCTTCGTCTCCGGCGCCATGTACATCATCAGGCTGATGTTGAAGCCGCCGAGTACCCACGAGACCGTGCCTGAGGCAGCGCCGACCCGGTCCGGCGGTATTACGCCGGCTGCCGCGTTCGGTGCGACCGCCGCGGCCCGTCCCGACCGCGGCGAAGGAGCCGGGTAATGCATTTCGATCTCACGATCGTTTGGGCCGGCATCATCGTATTCGCGATTGCGATGTACGTCGTGATGGATGGCTTCGATTTGGGGATAGGTATTCTGTTCACGCGATTTCGGGTGGGTGCCGAGCGCAACACCGCAATGAACGCCATCGCACCGGTGTGGGACGGCAATGAGACGTGGTTGGTGATGGGCGGGGGCGGATTGATGGCCGCGTTCCCGCTGGCCTATGCCATCATTTTGCCGGCCCTGTACGCGCCGATGATCGCCATGTTGTTGGGACTCGTGTTTCGCGGCGTGGCCTTCGAGTTCCGCTGGCGCGATCCGAATCATCGCGCCCGCTGGGACGCGGGTTTTTGCATCGGCTCCATCATCGCCACCTTTGCGCAGGGCGTGACGCTGGGTGCGCTGCTGCAAGGGATCAAGATCAGCGGACGCGCCTACGCGGGCGGATACTGGGACTGGATTACGCCATTCAGCGTCCTCACCGGCGCAAGCCTCGTGATCGGATATGCCTTGCTGGGCGCCTGTTGGCTGATATGGAAAACCACGGGACCCCTTCATGCCGAGGCCCGCCGCCTCGCCAAGCCATTGACTCTCGGCTTGCTGGCGGCGATCGGCGCGGTCAGCCTCTACACGCCGTTTCTCAGCACCAAATACTATGAAACCTGGTTTACCTCGCCCGGTATAGGCGCTTTGGCAGTGATGCCGGTCATGGTTGCGGCGATCGGCGTGCTGCTCTACCGGCGCATCGGCCAGGGCCGCGATTTTCTGCCTTTCGTGCTGACTTTGAGCCTCTTCGGGTTGTCCCTGCTCGGTCTGGCGATATCCATGTGGCCCGACGTCATCCCGAGCCGATTGTCGATCTGGGACGCCGCCGCGCCGAAGAGCAGCCAGATATTCATGCTCGTGGGGGCGTGCGTACTCGTGCCCGTGATCCTCGCCTACACGTCTTGGGCCTACTGGGTGTTTCGCGGCAAGGTCACGGAAGAGGGATATCATTGAACGCGGGCCCGCCAGGGCCACTCTACAAGCGGCTCCTCTGGATGCTCGCCATCTGGTCAGCGAGCGTCCTCGCACTCGCGATCGTCGCGATGTTGATCCGAACGCTGATCGAGCACTGAATACGCTCGATCGGCGCCTGAATCATCCCTGTGTCCCCGCGCGCGGAGCCGGCAGCGTCCCGAGCGCGCGTTCCGCGCTCAATCCGATCGCGAGGAGTGCGCGGTCCGCTCCGGCGGGCGCGTCGAACTCGATCGCCACCGGCAGGCCGGTGTGGGTGAGTCCGACCGGCAGAACCAGTCCCGGGACTCCGGCCGTGCTGCCGGGCGCAATGTTGCGGGCGACTGCCGTATCGAAGGGCAGGGAACGGCTGCCGACCTTCACGGTGGTCTCCTCGCCGATACGCGGCGCAGGAACCAGGGTCGTCGGGAAAACCATCGCGGCCACGCCGGTGCGGGCGAAGTAGTCGCTATAGAGCCTGCGCAACGCCGGCAGGTGTTGGTCGCGCGCCGCCGCGTACGCCTGTTCGGTGACGAAATTCGCCCCGCCCGGCAGGACATCGCTGCGGAACAACCGCTGAATGTCGGGGCTGGCTTGCGCGACCACCGTGTCGAAGTCGACGCCGGCGCCGTACTCCTTCAAGTAAGCAGCGAGCGCAATGCGAACATCGTGATTCTGGACGGCGTCGGTGGTGAGCTCGATGAGCGAAGCGAGTCCCGGCAGCTGCGTCTCGACGATCAGCGCGCCGGCTTCCTTGAGCCGCGCCAGCGCCAGTTCAGTCTGGCGTTCGACCTCCGGATCGAGATCGGTAAACCAATAATCGCGAACGATGCCGAGGCGCAGGCCCACGAGGTGCGCGGCCCCCAGCCGCTGCCAATCGTTGGCCACGACCGAATCGAACAGCGCGAGGTCGGCGACGCTGCGCGCGTGCGGTCCGACCTGGTCGAACAGCGGCGAGATCGGCACGCACCCGCGCGTGGAGTATCGCCCGGTGGTCGGCCGAAAACCGGCAATGCCGCAGAAGGCCGCGGGCACGCGGATGGAGCCTTCAGTATCCTCGGCAATGCCGAGCGGAGCGAGGCGAGCGGCGATCGCGGCCGCGGTTCCGCCGCTGCTGCCGCCGGGAATGCGCGACTGATCGTAGGGATTGCGCACCGCGCCGAACGCCAGATTATTGCTGGTCCAGCCGTACGAGAGTTCGTGCAGATTCGTTTTGCCGAGCACGAGAGCGCCCGCGCCGCGAAGCGCGGCGACCACCGGCGCGTCGTCGGCGGGGCGAAAATGGCGCAGCGCCGGAGTGCCGCCGGTCGTCGGGTAGTCCCGAGTATTGACGCTGTCCTTCACCGGTATGGGAAGGCCGAACAAAGGTCCCGGTTTCGCGCCGTCGCGGCGTTCGTGGTCGCGGGCCCGGGCAGCCTCGAGCACTCGCGCCGGCTCCAAGGCGATGAACGCATTGAGGGCGCGCGCCGATTGGCAATTCGCGAGCAGTGCTTGCGCATAGCGTTCCGCCGTGAGCGCTCCCTGCGACATGTGGGCGACCGCCTCCACGGCGCTGAGGTTGCAAAGTTCGGTGGTCCCGCCCGAGGCGTTCCCGCCCGAGGCGGCACCGTCCGCAGAGCCGGCCGCGGGAATCTTGGCGCCGGCCGCCGACATCGACACCGCAGCCGTCGTGCCGAGTACGAAAGTGCGGCGCGAGAGATCAGGAGGTTCGGACACGATCACGTCTCAGCGCTTGACACATGCAATGCACCGCACCGCCGCCGTTGCCGATCATCGACACGTCGGGATCGTAAACCGTGAGGCCCTCCGCGCGGCAGGCGGCGACGAGGTTCTTGCTCGAGGCAGGCACCAGCACACGCTCGTTCCCGAGAGCCACCACGTTGGTGCCCATTTGCATGGCGTCGCCGTAGGGAATGGATATGGCACGGATCCCTTTCGAGCGCAGCCACTCGACGAGTTCCGGCTCGACCGCTTCCACGCACACGACCGCCAGCCCTTCGGCGATCATGCCCATCTGCACGTCCAGATGCAGGAAATGCGAATCGAATGCATAGGTATGGAACTCCCAACCCTCGGCCTCGAACCAGCTCTGCAATTGCCGTACGGCAGGCTCGATGGAACGCTCACCCGAGTAGCCGCAAGCGGCGACGCCCGGCTGCAGCACCATGAAGTCACCCCCCTCGACGTTGCCCGCGGTGATCAAATCGTAAATCGGGATGCCGGCGTCGAGATAGAATTGCAGGCAGGCGGCATACTCGCCGCGCCGATAGGACTTTTCCAGCTGCATGATCACCGCGCCCCAGGGCGTCATGACACTGCTGTCGCGCGCGAAGATTTGATAGGGCAGCGCCGCCTCGGCCGCGAGATAATGCACTTTGACGTCCGCTTGCCGGTAGGCATCGACCATCTCGCCGTATTGCCGCCGCGCCACCGCGAAATCGAACTTCAAGCCGACTCGTTCGGCGCGCTGGCACACGGCGTTGCCCGGCTGCCAGGTGAAATGATCAATGGGTCCGATCAGCACATCTCGCAAGATGCCGTATTCGCTGTCGACGCCCCATGCGTCGAGCGGGCGTGTGCCGCCCCCCTCGATTCTCGTGCGCAATTGCATCGTGTGGTCTCTCCCCATGGTCCGGCGCCCAAGGCGCGCCCAACATCATACCAATATGGGGATCGCCGCGTGATTCACGGCGCAGGCGTCGCGAGAGGTTGTCCCTTGTCGACGATCCAGGCCGAAACCGCCGTGCCGCCGTCGCCCCCGGGCGCCGCAACCAGGCTGTGCACCGCGCCGCGCGGATTGAAGAAACTGTCGCCGGCTTTGAGCGTTCGATCGGGTTGTCCCCGGGTCTTGAGTATCAAGGTACCCTTGAGGACGTAGCCGGCCTCGTCGCCCGGATGCGTGTGATAGCCGATCGACGTGTCCGCCGGCAGCATCGCCGACCCGATCACGATTTCCTTGCCCGGCACGCCCGATTGATCGTGGCGTTCGAATAGGGTCCGTACCGGTTGCGCGGAAGCCTTGGGTTCGTCCGCAGCGGCATTCACGGTCAACGCAACCACGGCGATCAGTGCACTGTGTATCAATTTCATGACGACTCTCAGTGGGTTGAAAGGTCCACGCTCGCGAAATAGCCGGTCACTGCGGCGATGTCGGTATCATCCAGGCGTCCGGCTACCGAGCGCATCAATTCGCCGGCATCGTTTTTTCGCGTGCCGTCCTGGAAGGCCTTGAGGGCGCTCGCGAGGAATTCGGCCGATTGCCCCGCCAAATAGGGCGCGGCATGAGGAACACCCACCCCGTCCGGACCATGACAGCCATTGCATGCCTGAACACGCTTGGATTCATCGCCCTGGTATGCCAGTTGGTGGCCGCGCGCGAGATGCACGGCATTGAGCGGCTTGGCCTGCGCGGTGTAGGGAGCCGACATCGCGGCGTAGCGCGCAGCGAACTTGGCGCGCTGCTGCGCGCTCAAGGCTTTGGCAAAGTTTGCCATGATGGGATTGCTGCGGGTGCCATCCGCATAGTCGTCCAACTGTTTTCGCAGATAGTCGGCTGACTGGCCGGCGATACGGGGAACGTGCGCCGCCGCCATGCCTTCACCGTGCGCGCCATGACAGGCCTCGCAGGGCGGCGCTGCCGCCGCGGCCGAGGGCGCAGGCGTTGCGGCAGCCGCCTTCGCGGGAGGTGCGGGCGCTGCGCTCGCGGCCGGCGCCCAGCACCCGGCCGCGATCAAGAGAGAGCCGAAGACGAAGCCCGCGTAAGTGAGCGCGGGCGCGTTCACGCCGACACCAAACGGCCGGGATTTTTCAAGTACTTGTTCTTGAGCGCATCGATCGCCCAGTAGGTCAGCGCACCCAATGTACCCGTCGGGTTCCAGGAGGCATTTTGCGGGTAATTCGAAGCGCCGATCACGAACACATTCGGCACGTCCCAGGACTGCAAATAGCGATTGACCACGCTGGTGTTCGGGTTGTCGCCCATGACCGTGCCGCCCGTGTTGTGCGTGGTCTGATACTGCGTGACGGTGTAGGGTCCCTTGCGCGGACTGCCTGCCACCTGTTTGGCGCCCATGGCTTTGCCGATCTCCACCGCCTTCGCCGTCACGTGCGCCGCCATTTTGATATCGTTTGGCGGAAAGTCGAACGTGATTCGCAGCAGCGGTTGTCCCCAAGCGTCGCGGTAAGTGGGATCGAGATCGCAATAGTTTTGCTTCTGCGCCACTGAGCTGCCATGCAAGCTGAACATGACGGTATGGTTGTAGTGTTTGACCACCGCCTGTTTCCAGGCCTTGCCCCAGTTCGGAGTTCCGGGGGGGACCGGGTGGTACTGGATGGGGCGGCCATTGGTGTTGACGGCACCGATGAAGGCGCCGCCGATGAATCCGAGCCCGCTGTGATCGAAGTTATCGCCGGCGAAGTCGTTGATGAGAGTGCCGGACGCGCCCGAGGCCATGAACGGATTGATGATGACGTCTTCGTCGAAAAATGACGCCACCGTGCTCATGGTCTGATAGGCGTAGTTGCGGCCGACGACGCCTTGGCCGGTCGCCGGATCGTAGGGCGTGCCGATTCCCGACAAGAGCAGCATGCGGACATTGTTGATCGCAAATGTAGAAGTGATCACCAACGAGGCAGGCTGTTCGAACTCGCGGCCCACGGCATCGATGTAGGTGACGCCGGTCGCGTGCTTCTTGGTCGAATCGAGGTTGATGCGCTGCACCTGGCAGCCGGTGCGCAACTCGAATTTGGGATTCGCGAGCAACACCGGCAGGATGATCGTCTGCGGCACCGACTTCGCGTAGTGCTCGCAGGCGTAGCGTTCACAGAAGCCGCAAAAGACGCAGGCATTGAGCTTCATGCCTTCGGGATTCGTGTACGGCTGACTAAAGTTCGATGAGGGCTGGGGAAAGGGGTGATAGCCCAGGCTGTTCGCCGCCTTGCGGAACAGCGCGCCTTGAAAATGCTCCTTCTGCGGAGGAGTCGGATACTCGCGCGAACGCGGCGATTCGTGGGGATCGCCGCCCGCCTGAATCTGACCCTTGATGTTGCCGGCCTTGCCGCTGGTTCCCAGGAGGTACTCGAAGCGATCGTAGTGCGCTTCGAGATCGTCGTAGGTCACGCCCCAATCCTGAATGGTCAAGTCCGGATCGAGGAAGGATTTGCCGTAGCGTTCGCGTGTGCGGCTCGCCAGCTGGAAGTCGTTGGCCTGGAAGCGGTAGGTCTGACCGTTCCAATGCACCATGGAACCGCCGAGTCCGGTGCCGGGCAGGAACGATTCCCAGCGCCGGACGGGCAGGGCGACTTGCGAACCTTGGTTGCGGAACGTTACGGGTTCGCGCGTGTTGTCCTGCATCAAGGCCTTGCGCACATCGAACCGCAATTCATCGTGAATGGCCGGGCTTTGAAATTCCGGTACCGTGAAGCGTGCCTGCCCGCGTTCCAATCCCACGACTTTGTAGCCGGCGGCCGCCAGTTCCTTGGCGACGATGCTACCGACCATGCCCACACCGATGACGACCACATCCACTTCTTTAAGGCGTTGCACCATGACCGGGGTTCCTTACAGGTTTGCGGGGATGTCTTGACGCGTGTGGATATGTCCGTGAGCATCCTCGGCGAGACTCATCGGTTCGCGTTCAAACTTCACACCATGCCGATCGATCGCCTCAAAGTAGTCCGCATAGGCGCCGGGAAAGCCGATCATTCGCCAAGCCACCATGTCGCGGTTGCCCCCATACACCGGGTCGCTGAAGAATCCCTCCACCGTCATTTTCAACAGAATGTCGAAGAACACGGGGGAGGGCACGCCGTCGAGATCGTGCGCGCCGGATTCCAATGATTTAAGGTACGCATCCTGAGCCTCGGGTGACATGTCATGGAACGGCGTGCCATGCGCGCCGAGCTCGCGATCGATGGCGCGGAGGGCCGCATGAAAGAGTTCCGCCGGCGTGAACGGCAATTGATAACCCTGGCTCGGTGTTCCCGGCTGCCATGGACCGCTTCGATACAGCCGCTCGCCCGCGCCCCAGGCTCCGCCCAATTGCTTATCGAGATAGTTGGGAACCCCGGCGCCCAAAGCACCCGGCCCCGACTCGTCCGCAGGGATCAACCGCTCGCAGGCAGCCTCGATGAAGAGCACCTCCGCGGCATTGAAGAAGAGATAGGTCGTCTGGGTTGGCTCGGCCACGCGGGAAGTTTTCGCCGGCGCCGGGAGAGCGGCAGCATGCGCAACCGGTGCCAGCAGCGCGGTGGCGGGGACGACAGTCGCAGCGCCGACGGTGGTCACAAACGAACGCCTGGTGACTTTGTCCATGATCCTCTCCGGCCTATTGTTCGC
>WNFL01411013.1_pt3 | contig 40419 bp, 49 predicted proteins | sample 5400361 | NCBI WGS metagenome assembly WNFL01 (sample SAMN13153351, study PRJNA577476) | soil metagenome | isolation source: 40 cm soil on Douglas fir-dominated hillslope | place: USA:California | collected 2013-09-17 | reverse complement strand
AGATGACCCTTGAGAAGCTGAAACTCGGGCCTGGAGGGCGGATGGTACAGGCGGGGCGTGGGCTGCGGCGCAGCATGTGCCGGCGCGCCGGGAGGCGGCGGACAGAGCGCATTGGTCGCCTGGTAGCCAAATCCAGCAACCTTGTCATGCACCAGGTAACAACGGATCATGCCTTCCGGTAAACGTGGTTGGTAAGCCTGGTCAATCACCCTGCCGTCGCCTGAGAAATAAGCCTCACAGCGCTTGATAAATTCACCCAGCGGCACTATCTCCTCGACGCAGCCCCGCTTGGCGTGCCGCGCGCGGACCAGTGACTCGTCCGGCAACGCCGTCGCACCCGCGCGGCCCAACGTGCCCATCGTATTGGTCGCAAGCTCGACCTTCCATACGCCATCTCCACCGTTGCCGCGGTGTTGCTTGAGGACTCGGACCTCTCCCCCGGCAAGTCGTGACGGAAGCTCTCGACGCAATTGATCTATGCTCGAGTACAAGCGGGTCTCGCACCCCCACCCGATATCGCGGGTCCGGTACAACACTTCCTTGGTTCCCAGCTTCAGGATGACGTCGGGATGGGCACTCACGAACACCCCCGACGCGGCAACATCGCGCAGCATCGCATCGAGCAGTGACCGATCACGTCCATCTTCAATAGGATTCACCCACACCAATACGCCGTCGACCCGCAGGAGTTGTCGCCGAATCTCGTCACGGGCATCGTCATGATAGAGCGCAGGTTCCGGTAGCATCCCGAACTCGGCCAATGCTTCAAATACCTTCCGGAACCGGCCCGTCTCGGCGGCCGCGTCCGGCGCGGTCTCGCGGTCTCTGAGATAAAGGACCGCTACTCGACAGCCTGCGTTGTAGGTCATCGTCATGTCCCTTCAGTTCTGCGCCGTCGGTCTGAGCGCGCGCGCACCGCCCGAGGCGTACCACGCCGAGACGCCGCCGCGGACGAAGCGCGCGTCGAAGCCGCGCTCGATGAGCGTCTTCGTCACGTTGCGCCCGATGTCGAAGCCGTAGGCGCAGTACACGGCCACCGGCTTATCCGGCGTCAGCTCGGTGATCCACTCCTCGACGCGATCCGGATCGCGCCACGTCGCGCCCGCCATCAGATCCACGTGCCGCGACATGTGGTCCCGCTGCCGCGCGTCGACAATCTGCACGCCGCTGCCGTTGGCGAGCTGCGCGGCGAGCTCCTCGACCGAGAGCGACGGCATGTCCGTCGTCGACGACGGGTCTTCGTTCAGCGGCGGCCGATCACGGCCTCCCAGTTGATGTTGCGGAAGAACGTGTCGATGTACGCGGTCGCGTTCACGCCGAAGTCCATTTGGTAGGCGTGCTCGTACATGTCCAGAACGAGCACGGGCGCGGCGTCGACGGCCGCCTGCGTGTGATCCGTCGCGATCTGGTTCCAGAACCGCTTCTGCCGGCGCGAGTAGATGAGGAGCACCCATCCTGAGCCGCCCGCCAGCGACTGGGCCGTTTCCACGAACTCGCGACGCCACGCACTGGCGCTGCCGAAGTCTGCCGCGATCGCGGCGGCGAGGGCGTCCGGCACTTCGTGCCAGTCGGGGCGACCGAGGCCCGAATTGGGTCCGGCGCGGCGGAAGCCGCCGAGGTTGCCGAAGTAGAGCTCGTGCAGCGCGACCGAGCCCATCAGCGAGAGCTCTTCGCGCTTGAGTCCGCGCAGGCGGTGCGGCGGTGTACCCGCGTCGAGCGCGGCAAGCTCGCGGTGGACAGCGTTCAGCGCTCGCACGGCGTTCCCGTAGTTGTTTTCGTAGTGACTGACCACCATCTGTTCCGAGATTCCGCTAAGAGTCGACGGGCGGACGGCGATCGGGGCGATCTCCTGGGGCATGGCCGGGTCCTTTCTGCGTGAGTGGAACGGTTCCTTATGTTGCAACAAGATGATTCAATATGAAACTAATGTTTCATGGCGTCAAACCAGGACAGTGCAGTGCGTCAAACAGCCGCGGGGACTTGTTCGGCAAGAGCCGTTCAAGCGTTCGGCTTGGGGGGTAGTGTGCTTCGAATCCTGCCGCGGCCGGAGATTCGGGCGATCTCCGCGGCGGCAGGCCTGCGGCGGCGTGTCTTACATTGCAGGTGTACCGATGATCTGGAGCTCTGCGAACTCGGTCACGGAGTCTGCCTTGGTCCAGAGCCCGACATAGCCCCCGGTGAATGTTCTGTCGAGGCGCAGGCGCCGATGGCACCGGTCGTCCAGCCCACGGACGCAGCCCGTCCGAAGCGTCTCGGTCCGAGTACCGGCCGAGTCGCCCGGTCTGGACGACGCCAGCGGGAGCGGCTTGTGTGATCTAAATCGCTGAAGTCCGGGAGGGAAACAATGGTGGGCTGGGACGGGATTGAACCGCCGACACCAGGATTTTCAGCCCTTCCTCGAACACCCCACCATCAGGGTGCATTCGGCGTGATCCGAACAAGAACAGCCACCTAGGTCCTCCCCAATCCAGGCCAGCTAAGCGACTACGCTAGGTAAGCACTGATAGAACTAGGCAAGTACCAGCTAAGTCGGCGTGGCGCAGCCGCCTATCAGCGGGCTGGGTGGTTTCGCACGCAACTTGCTGCGCTCCAATCATCCATCCGTATAAGACTGCTAACGAACTCCGGAAGCTCTGGAGCCTGCTCTCCCCCTGTGTTCTGGACCAACTGAACGCTTTCGTCCTCTGCTCACCCCGTCTAAGTAATGATCAGCACTATACTTTTGGGGCTCCTTCTTTGCTGGCCGCCGGGAGTAAACGTTTCGGCCCGCTCAACGGACTATTATTGACCAAATCGCTATTGGCTAAATCCGCTGCTGCCCGGAGGGGAGGGGAGGTGGGCGCAATGCCACGATCACAAAATCCAGAGACGAATCAGCGGCGGCTAGATGACATCGGCCGTGTTCAATAGAAGGCACGGAATTAAATAACGCTGAGGCCAAGCCGCACAGCGAACCACGCCACTGCAGCGATGCCCGCTGCCGCTGGAATAGTGAAGATCCACGCCCATACGATGTGCCGGGCTACGCCCCACCGGACCGCAGAGAATCGGTGAACTGAACCGACCCCCATGATTGCTCCGGTGATGGTATGGGTCGTGCTGACCGGAATGCCCCCGAGGGCCGTGCCGATCAGGGTGATGGCGCCTGCCGTTTCGGCGGAGAACCCGCCAACCGGTCGCAGCTTAGTAATCCGCATCCCCATCGTCTTGACGATCCGCCACCCGCCAGACAAGGTTCCCAACCCCATCGCGGCATGCGCGGCCAGAACGACCCAAAACGGGACATAGAACTGCGGTCCGAGATGCCCCCTGCTGAATAGCAAGACCGCGATAATCCCCATGGTCTTCTGGGCGTCGTTCGTTCCATGCCCCAGGCTATACGCAGCAGCAGATAGGAGCTGAAGGCGTCGAAATAGTCGATCGACGCGCCCCGGCGTCGCTCGTCGAAACGTCCATGCCGTCGCCACCATGATCCCAAAGCCGAGGGTCCACCCGATTACTGGAGCCAGGACGATGAAGATGATGATCTTCGTCAGTCCCGTCACGATCAGCGAACCGAATCCACCCTTCACGAGCGCCGCTCCCACAAATCCGCCGATGAGCGCGTGTGAAGAACTTGTCGGCAATCCTGCATACCACGTGATCAGATTCCAACCGATTGCCCCGATCAAAGCTGCAAGAATCAGAGCCTCGTCGACAATATCGGGGCTCACGATGCCCTTCCCGACCGTTGTTGCCACATTCAGATTGAATCCGAATGCTGCGACGAAGTTGAAGAACGCAGCCCAGGCGACAGCTTGGAGAGGAGACAAGACCCGAGTAGAAACGACCGTGGCGATGGAGTTCGCCGCATCATGGAACCCATTGATGAAGTCGAACACCAGTGCGACGAAAACAATAAAAATGACGAGTTTCAACGGGGGTCAGCGCCTCGGGCAGTAACCATGGTTCGCGCGAGACCCTAGCAGAACGTCAGCGCGCGAGCAAGGGATCGGAGCTGAATACGCAACTACCTGCCTGCTCGCGGCTCCGCGCTACCAATACTCCCTAGTAACGTTTACGAACTCGCGCCGCTCGGGACGGATCCAGCCAAGAAAAGGCGACGGTCGCCTCCCGATATTTACCCACCGCCTAGTGTAGAGCAGGTGGCACTGCTTCCGCGTCCGCGTGATCGCGACGATCATCTTGCAGACCTCAAGGTCGTAGTTGCTCCTGCAGGATGCCGCCGACCCGCGCGCGGACTTCGACTTCTCGCGAGCCAGCGGTCTGGCCTACGGCGTCGAAGCTGACCGGAAGGGCTCGAGGCGAGACCGTCGTGACCGCGACCTCCATGGGCGGAGGCCCAGTCTGGGCGGCGCTTTCTTCATGCCGCTGACACCCGAGGAGCGCGACGAGCAGGAAGGAAGAGACGAGCGCCGAGGTGAAAGCGGAAGGGCGGTACCCGATCATCCGGCCCGCTGATGAGAGGGCGCCGTCCCGAGCTGGTCGGTCAGCGAGCGCTCGAGCCTCTTCACTGGCCGTCTCGATATGGAAGAGGCGGCCGCGCCGCACGATGATGCGCGTGATCCGGCCAGACGCCTCGTCGACCTCGACCCCCTCTACCTCGCCGATTTGCCGCCCCGCGTTGTCGAGCACGGGAGTCGCGACGGCGATGGCCGGCTCCGGATCCACGTGAGCGTCCGGATCCGGGATGTACGCGGGAGTGCCGGAGACGCGCGGCGACGTCAACACGAAGGGCAGCACGGCCGTCGTCCAGCCGTCGCCCGCGACGAGGAACAGGCTGCGCTGGTCGAAGCCGAGCGGCATCTTCCAGTGGTCGGGCATCGGCTTGAGCGGCTGCGCGTTGAAGAGATCGAGGCCGGCCAGCTCCGAGGCCCCGAGCGATAGGCGGACCTCCTTCCCGAAGTCCACCACCTTGTTGATCGGTACCACGACCTCGCGCCGGTTCAACACGCCTTGCTGGACGACGAGGGCGACCACCTCCTCGGATAACGGATCGAGGACCAGCCGGCTGACGGTACCGACACTCTTCCCCTCGCGGTCGACGACATGGGTACCGAACGGAACCAGCATCGCGGCGCTCACTCAGGGTTCCGGACGGTCAGCACGGGACACGGAGCAAGCCGTATGACGCGATCCGCCACGCTGCCGAGCAGGAGACGGCTCATGCCGCTGCGCCCGTGGGTGCCCATCGCGACGAGGTCCGCGCGCTCGTCGGTCGCGAGGTTGACGATCTCCTGGTAGGGCGAGCCCGTTCGCACGAGCGTCCGCGCCGAGATCCCCTTTGACCTGGCGGCGCCCGCCCACTTCTCGAGCTCCTCCTCCACCCATTTGCGCGCCGACTCGATCACCTGCCACGCCGAGTCTACCGGAAAGGAGGCCTCCCCGTAGCTAGGCGGCTCGACGAAGACATGAACGAGCACGATCTCCGAGCCGACGGCCCCCGCAATGCGCCGGGCGAGCGCCCACGCCTCCTCGGAGCACGCGGAGAAGTCCGTCGGGACCACGATGCGATGGAAGAGACGGGAGGCCATCACGTTCCTCCTTGGTTGCGGCGCTAGCGGTCCGCGGCCGTGGCACGGAAATCGGTGGGCGGGGCCCCGTGGTGCGCGACGAACGCGCGCGTGAACGAGCTGCGGCTCGCGTAGCCGACCCGCGACGCGATCGCCTTGACCGGCAGATCGGTCCGCGCCAGAAGATGCGCCGCGCGAGCGAACCGCAGGCCCTTCAGGAACTCGATGGGTGGGCGGGCCATGGCACTGGTGAAGCGAGCCGCGAACACCGTCCGGCTCATGCCGGCCACCTCGGCCAGCTCGGTGACCGTGAACACATGCTCGGGCCGGTCGCGCATGGCGCCAACCGCGCGGAAGAGGCGGCTGTCCTCGAGCGCGGCCAGCCATATCGGGAGGTCGCCGTCTCCCTCGAGGCAGCGCCGGAGCAGCAGGATGAGCAGACGGCGCGCGAGCGCCGCCACCATCACGCAGCGGCCGGGGCGCGCCACCGCGATCTCGTCCAGTAGCTCCTGAAAGCATGCGTGCAGGGAGTCGCCGGGCACGATGGGCGCCACCAGAGGCCCGTCGAGCTGGTCAAAGAGATCGATCGCCCCCTGGTAGGTAACCCGGATGCGGACGCCCGTGGCGATCGGCACCACGCGGAGCGGGCGCGGCGCCGGGACGACGGTCACCCGGTCCGGCCCGCAGCGCACGCTGGTCCCGCAGGCCAGGTCGACCACGGCCGGACCCCGCCGCTCGTGCGGCCCAGACGCTTCACGATTCCCGCTGGCCGTCGGCAGCGGCTCCACCGCGACGTCGAGTCCTTCCAGCAGTCGGTCGAGGGTCCTCACACTCAGTGCGTCGTACGCAAGAGCGACGCCAACTCGACGACGCGCTCGATCTGCGCTCCGATGCGGCCAACTCTGCGCGACACCGGGTCAAGACTCACCCGAGACGAGGTGACGGACACGCCTCGGAGTATGCGATCGGCCGAGTTTTGGCCGGATTCAAGCCGGGTGCCGTTGCACCCGTGGGTTGGGTGAGCAGGACGCTGGGACGCGCGGTCACCCTTGCCGGACGTCCGACGCTGTCGACCGAGCGAGACTCCGAAGCGGACCGAATCCATGTGCGGGAGGTCTATCGATGAAGATCGTCGACCGGTATATGGGCATCTGGGTTACCCACAAGGAGATCAAGGAGATCCTGGGATTCGAGCCGCCCAGCCAGGAGCCGATGTTCATGCTCGGCGGCAAGGTCCTCGGGGAGGGGCCGGTCGGCCTCTGGATCGTGCTGGAGACGATCTCGGCCGGCCTGCCTCCTGAGAACCTGTTCCCGAATCTGCCGAAAGAGAAGCCGCGACGCTTCGTCCGCTGGGACTATATCCGGGCCGCGGAGGTCTTCGAGGAGAAACCGGACATGCAGCAGCCGGTCGGGCTCCAGCGCCCCGCTGCCTGAGCACCGGGCCCGGACGCCCGGCACTGCGCCGCTAGACGGAGAACGGGAACGTCGGCGGCACCTCGGCGCCCTTCGTCTCGGAGGCGGGCTCGAGCGGCTCGACCGCCAGCGTCTCGTCGAAGTGCAGCACCGCGTCGAACTGGTCGGGCAGGCGGGCCGAGAGATACTGAGTGCCGGGCTCGGGGTCCGGCCGATGGATCACGCCGATCTCCCGCTCGAGCCGGGCCCGGCGCAGGGCGGTCGCCACCTTCTCCGTATCCCGACAGAGCAGCAGGAAGCGGTCGAGCCCGGCTCCGTGGAACGCCTGCTCGTAGCTGCCATGATGCGCGGGGGGCACCCGCTGCCGCTGGGCGGCGCGCTCCCAGTCGACCGCGGCGGTGACGGTGCCCCGGTAGGTCGTGAACCCGACCAACACCGTGTCCTGGCCGTGCCGTTAGCGGGCGAGCTGGCCCAGGCTCACCTGGCCGCGCCGGGCTACCTCGGTGGCCCGAGCGTCGCCCACGTGGGAGTTGTGGGCCCAGACCACGATCTTGGCGCGAGCGGCCGGGCGATCGAGATGCACGAGGAGCTCCTCGAGGGTCTCGGCCATATGCTGCTCCCGGAGGTTCCACGCGGTCGACTCCGACTGGAACATGGAGTGGTAGAAAGCCTCGACGTCCCGCACCAGCCGTGCGTTCTGTAACGCGTCGACGCGGTCGTCGGAGGCGGCGCGAGGGTCGAGCGCGGAGGTGCCGCCGAAGAGCCGCTGGATCTCCAAGAGGCCGGCCACCGCCTCGGCCTTGCATCCGCGGGTGATGCCCGAGCCTGCCAGGAACCCGCCGCCCGGGTCCCGCGATGTCACAGCCGCCGGACCTTCGGCGCGAGCTCCTGCTCCCAGAAGCGCAGGAAGCCCTCCTGGTCCGGGCCGACGCCGATGACCACGATGTGGTCGAACCCCGCGTCGACGTACTTGCGAACGGCGTCGACGTGCCGTTCCGGGTCCGGGCCGCACGCGATCTGCTGCGCCACGTCCTCTGGCCGCACCCACCGCGTGGCGGCTTCGAAGCCGGCCGGGCCCGGCAGCTCGGCCATGACCTTCCAGCCAAGCGCGGCGAACCGGAACCGCTCGTGGGCCACGCGCACCGCCTCCTCCTCATCCGGGGCCCAGCAGAGGGCGACCTCAGCGAACAGCCCCCCTTTGCCGCCGGCTTTCCTCCACGTCTCGATCAGGTCGTGTCGCGGCTCAGTCGCGAAGAGGCCTGCCGCCCTGTCGCCCGCGAGCCGCGCGGCCTTCGGACCGCCGGCCGCGACCGCGAGCGGCGGGGGGGTCTCCGGAACATCCCAGAGTCTGGCGCGGTCGATCGTGACATGCGCGCCTTCGTAGGAGACCGTGCGGCCCTCGAAAAGGGACCGGATGACGTCGATCGCCTCCGCCAGCATCTCAAGGCGCGTCTCCGGCGATGGCCAGCCGGCGCCGACGACGTGCTCGTTGAGCAACTCCCCGGCACCGAGCCCGAGCGTGAAGCGTCCGCCGCTCAGCACGGCCAGCGTCGTTGCGAACTGGGCCACCACCGCCGGGTGGTAGCGGATTGTCGGGCAGGTCACGGCAGTGGCGAGGCCGATGCGCTGGGTGCGCGCCGCGATCGCGCCGAGGACGGTCCACGCCAGCGGTGAGTGGCCTTGACTGTACAGCCATGGGTCGTAGTGATCCGAGATCGCCACGAAGTCGAACCCGGCCTGCTCGGCCCTGCACGCGTTGCGTACGAGATCGCGCGGGCCGTGCTCCTCGCTCATGAGCTTGTAGCCGTACGACATCATGGGATGCCTCCGTGCCGCTCGGGTCGTCCGAGTTCAACGAGCGTGTTCTTCATATGGTGATGCCCCTAGCCCAGACCGGCTTTACGCTCGAGCGTGATCATGACGGTCGCCTGGGCCCCGGGTCGTTGGCCACCCCATACAGGGTATCGCCCCGACGAGAGAGCGTCATCCAGGGCCCTTGCGCAGTCCGGAACGTGATCCGATCTCCACCTTCCTGACCACCGTGCCCGTCCACGTCGACGCCCTCGCACGGTTGTTCGCGCCACCCGCCGGGGTGACGTTCGCGGTGAACGTGCCGTCTTCCTTGATCTCGAGGACAACATTGCCATCGTCCGTATAGAGGGTGCCTCCGAGCTGTCCGAACGAGCCGGTCCAGGTTCCGCTCAGCTCGCTTGCCGGCGCGAGGCCCTCGGACCCGGCAAAGTTGACACTAGGTCCGGCACAAGCGGGGAGGGCACCGAGTAGGACGATGGTGAGCACTTTGAACGTTCGATAAGGCATGGCGCAAGACCTCCGACCTCGAACTCAGCGCCCGGCGCTTCCGGGTGGTGGCGGTGGTGGCGGCGGTGGCGGGGCGGCCGGGGTCTGCGCCGAGTATGCCGGCAGCGATCCCCGGGCGACCGGGATCTGATTGCCCTTGGAATACATGCACTGCATGTAGGCGATGTCATAGCGGTGCTGCACCTCGTAGCCGGCGGCCTCGGCGGTGCCCGCACCGGCCGCGGTGCCGCCCAGGAGACCGGTCCCCGCCCCCACCGCGGCCCCAGTGCCCGGGTCGCCGGCGAGGGCGCCGAACGCGGCGCCCACAGCGGCGCCGAGCAGGGTGCCGACGGTCGCGCCGCTCACCGCGCTCTCGCTGGCCGCCTGCTTCCGGGTCGTCCCGGTCTGCAGCGCCGCCCACTGGCGGCAGACCGCGTCGTCGGTCTGGAACTCGTCGAACGTCTTCAGCGTCCCAGGCAGTACCATCACGCTCGGGCCCGTCGGCAAGGTCGCGCACCCGGCCAGCAGCAGCGCGACGGCAACCGTCAGCGCCGGCCGCCTTGTCATTGCAGCGGTCTCGTGGGCACCGTCACCCATGGCTCCGGGCACGACTGCACGTACGGATAGTACGCGCGCGCGCTCGGGCAGTAGTACCAGTACGACGTCTGCGTCGGCGGCGACGGCGGCTGCTGCAGCACCGGCGGCTGCTGGATGTAGACCGGCGGCTGCTGGACGACAACCGTCGGCGGGGGCGAGACGACGTAGTAAGGCGGCGGGGGAATCCAGATGGGCGCCCCGATCCCGATGAACACCTCGCCATGCCACCGATGCCAGGCGGCGCCGGGGTTGGCCCAGAGGGCCACCACGCTCGCCACCAGCAGAGAGATCAGCAGTGACTTCTTCATGGCCGCCTCCCGGCGCTTCCGGTTCACCTGTCTCTGCAAGAGCGCCGCCACCACAAGCGAGCCGCTGTCCCCCGCATCCGGCTCCGATTTCCCCGATTCGAGGCACGGGCCGCGCGCGCCGGGTGGATGCCCACCCGAGTCATCGGGTGACCGGCAACCCGCTCAGCGTCGATCAAAGAGGGAGAAGAACGAGAAGACAATCGTCAGGAGCAGCGAGAGCAGCAGGCTCGTGGCGAGCGGAAAGTAGAACGTCCAGTTGCCGCGCTGCACGTGGATGTCGCCAGGCAGACGGCCGATCCAGCTTCCCCGCCCGGAGAACGTGCCGATCAGCATCAGGATCGCCCCGACGATCACCAGCAGCATCCCGAATGCTACGAGCATCTTCCCGAGGTCACCCATCGTGGCATCTCCTACGCGGTCGCCAGCTCCCGGACCAGTTCCCCCACGACCGCCCGCGCGTCGCCGAAGAGCATCATGGTCTTGTCCATGTAGTACAGCTCGTTGTCGATGCCCGCGAAGCCGGGGTTCATGCTCCGCTTGATCACCATCACGGTGCGGGACTTGTCCACGTCGAGGATCGGCATGCCGTAGATGGGGCTCGACGGGTCGTTTCGCGCGGCCGGGTTGGTGACGTCGTTGGCCCCGATGACCAGCGCCACGTCGGCCATCCGGTCGTAGGGAATGTCCGCCTCTGCCAGCAGCACGTTCATGTGGCCGGGCATGCGACCCGCTACCGGATGGATGGCGAATTTCACCTCCACGCCCCGCCGGGTGAGGGCGTCGTACAACTCCCGCACCTTGTGCTGGGCCTGCGCGACCGCCATCCCGTAGCCGGGCACGATGATCACGAAGCTCGCGGCGGCCAGGATCACCGCGGCCTCCTCGGGGGTGGCGCGCCGCACCGTGCGCTCCTCGGCCGGGCCGGCCCCCGCCTGCACCTGGCCGAAGCCGCCGAACAGCACGTTGGTGAACGAGCGGTTCATGGCCCGGCACATGATGACCGAGAGAATGAGACCCGAGGAGCCGTCGAGCGCCCCCGCCACGATCAGGAGGTTGTTGTCGAGGACGAAGCCCATTGCGGCCGCGGAGAGCCCCGCATAGGAGTTCAGTAGCGAGATCACCGTCGGCATGTCGGCCCCGCCGATCGGAATGATCAACACCACGCCGAAGAGCAGCGAGAGCCCGGCGACCACCGGGAAGAGGGCGGTGCGTCCGGGATCCGCCACGAGGTATGCCGCGGCCGCCACCGCCAGGGCGAGCAGCGACAGGTTCACCACGTTTTGGCCCCGGTAGACGAGGGGCCGACCCGGGAGGAGATCCTGGAGCTTGCCGAAGGCCATCAGGCTGCCGGTGAAGGTCAGGTATCCGAGAATGACCTCGAGGCCCAGCGCGGTCATGGTCACCGCGTCGAGCGAGTCGGTGCGCAGGTAGTACTCGGCGGTACCGACGAGGGCCGCCGCGAGCGCGCCGAGGGCGTGCGACAGTGCCGTCCGCTGCGGCACGTGGGTCATCGGCATGAACACCGCGAGGGGGACGCCGATGGCCGAGCCCGCCACGCAGCCGACCAGGATCCAGGTGTAGCTGACGATCTCGTGGTGCACGAGCGTGCCCGCGATGGCCAGCGCCATCCCGATCTCGCCCGCGGTGACGCCGCGGCGCGCGGTAGTGGGATGGGCGAGCCACTTGAGCGACAGGATGAAGAGCACCGCCGCCGCCAGGTACGTGACCGGCACGAAGATCGTGCTCACTTCCCGGGCTCCCGCTTGCGGAACATCCGGAGCATGCGGTCGGTGATCACGAAGCCTCCGACCACGTTTGCCATCGAGCACGTCACCGCGATCGTGCCCAGCACCGTGCTGAGCGTGCTGCGCTCCGAACCCGCGATGACGATGGAGCCGACCAGCGAGATGGCCGAGATCGCGTTGGTGAGCGACATCAGCGGGGTGTGCAGGAGTGGGCTCACGCGGCGAATCACCTCCAGGCCCACGAAGGTGCCCAGTACGAAGACGAACAGCGCGCTCTCGAGCGTCTGGGGCATGCAGCTCGCTCAGGCCCCCGCCACGACCGGCGCGAGCGGTGGCAGCCCGAGCGCCTCACGCACCCGCGGATGGACCACCTCGCCGCCGCGGGTAAGCAGCGTCTCGCGGGCGATCGGATCGGCCGGATCGAGGCGGAGCTGCCCGCGCTCGACCAGATGGAGGAGCAACGCGGTGACATTGCGCGCGTACATCTGGCTCGCGTGATGAGGCACGCGGCCGGCCAGGTTCACCGGGCCGAAGATGGTCACCCGCCCCGCGACCACCGTCTCGTCCGCTCGGGTCAGCTCGCAGTTGCCGCCCCGCTCCGCGGCCAGGTCCACGATCACCGAGCCCGGCGGCATGCGCCGGGCCATGTCGGCGGTGATCAGCACCGGCGCCCTCTGCCCCGGCACCACCGCGGTGGTGATCACCACGTCGCTCTCCCCCACCACCCGCCCCATCAGCGCGCGCTGGTGTTCGTAGAACGACTCGTCCTCGGCCCTCGCGTAGCCGCCCTCGCCCTCCGCCCCCGCGGTGTCGAGCGCCAGCTCCACGAAGCGGGCGCCCAGGCTCTGCACCTGCTCGCGCACCGCCGGCCGCACGTCGTAGGCCGAGACGACCCCGCCGAGCCGCCGCGCAGTGGCGATGGCCTGCAGGCCGGCCACGCCCGCGCCCACCACCAGCACGCGCGCGGGCGGGATCGTGCCGGCCGCGGTGGTGAGCATCGGGAACAGGCGCGGCAGGTGATCGGCGGCGAGCAGGACCGCCTTGTACCCGGTCACCGTGGCCATGGACGACAGCGCGTCCATCGGCTGCGCGCGCGTGATCCTCGGCATCAGCTCGAGGGCGAAGGCGAGCGCCCCGGTGGCCGCGATCTCGGCGACGGTCCGAGGATCGCCGAGAGGCCGCAGGAACGCGATCAGCCCCTGATCGCGACGGAGCATCGGTAGATCGTCGCGCCCGGTCCGGTCGTTGGCCCCGTAGCCCAGCACCTGCACGAGCACGTCGGCGGCGGCGAAGACCTCCGCCCGCGTGGTCGCGATCCGGGCGCCCTTCTCGAGGTAGAGCGCGTCGGGATACAGGGCGGCCTCGCCGGCGCCCGCCTCGACCAGCACCTCGCACCCGGCCGGCGTCAGCCTCGGGATCATCGCGGGCACCAGCGCCACGCGCCGCTCGCCGGGAAACGTCTCGCGGGGCACTCCGACGATCACGGCCGGGCCCCCGCCTCGGCGGCGAGTCGGCGCAGGACGGGCTCCGCGAAGCGCGTCGGGATCGCGAAGCCAATCCCGGTGTTGCCTCCCTCGTAGGTGAAGGCCACTGTGGCGATCCCGACCGCCTGGCCGCGCCGGTTGATGACCGGGCCGCCGCTGTTGCCGGGATTGATGTTGGCGTCCACCTGGATCATCACGTCGTGCGGCTTTAGCTCGATCTTCCGGTCGAGCGCGCTCACGATCCCGGCGGTGGCGGTCTGTTCGAGGCCGAAGGGACTACCCATGGCCAGGACCGGCTCTCCCACCTCCAGACGGCCCGAGTCGCCCAGCGGCATTACCGACAGGTCCCGGACTTCGATCCTGATCAGCGCCAGGTCCACCTTCTCGTCCCGCCCGAGCACGCTGGCCGACAGCTCGCGCCCGTCGAAGAGACGAACGCGTACCTCGTCGGCGCCCGCGATCACGTGCGCGTTCGTCACGACGTAGCCGGCCGGGTTGATGACGAAGCCGGTACCCATACCGAGCGATTCGCGCCCGCTCCCCTTCGTCGACCACGTGTCGATGTGCACCACCGCGGGGCGGAGCGTGCGCGCCACCCGCACCCAGTCCGGGGCCAGGGTCCCCAGGTCCGAGATGGGCAGCGCGCGACGATCCGTCCACAGCGCGCTGGTGGGGCTCCGCTCCGCGGATCCTTTCCGCAGCGCGAGTCCGGTGCCGGCCAGCAGTCCGGCCAGCACGAGCAGCGCGACGACGACACGTCTCACGACGCGCCGGCGGGGCCGGCGCCTAGTTCTGCGCCTTGGTCTTGCCCTTGGTCTGGATCTCGCAGACCCCGGTGTCCTTGTGCAGCCGGCCGCCCTTCCGCTGGCATTCCTGTTCGTCCTTCTGCATCGCCGCCATCTTCGCGGAGGTCTCGACCTCGCAGACGCCGCTCTCGCGCTGATACCAGCCGCCCTTGGCCTTGCATTCCCGGAAGGCCTTGTCCTGCGTCATCTTGTCCGCCGCGATCGCCGACACTCCGGTGCTCACCGCCGCCACGAACGTGGCCGCCGCCACTGCCATCGTCAGCTTGTCGAACATTGGTCTTTCTCCTTGTTCATGTTCATTCTGTCCACCACGCCACGTCGGTCATGAAGTAGCCGATCAGCCGCCAGATCAGACCCCCCACGAACAGCGTCGTGCCCAGAGCCGAAAGGGCCCGGAAGGCCGGCGGTCCGCCGGTGGGGTATGTCCCGCCGAGCACCCGCGCATAGCGGATCGCGGTCAGCAGCAGGATCACCGCGCCCGCCATCATGACGAGCCAGCCCAGCATTGCCGCCACCGTGAAGGACGGGTCGTTGAAGATCTGAGGATGATAGGCGGGGACCCGAGCCGTCTCCACTACTCGGGACCTCGCGCGGCCTGCACGAGCACTACCGGGACGTTGTCGGGCACCGCGTCTTCCACGGGCCGATAGCTGGCGGTATAGCCGAGGGTGAGCGAGAACTCGCCGAGCGCCGCCGGCTCCCCGCCGAGCGATCGGAACCACAACCGCGCCGCTTCCTCGGACTCGGCCGCCGCGTTCAGCTCGACGAGGAGCGGCTCGAGGTCGACCCGGTTGTTGCGCGCGAACTCGCCCACCGTCAGGCCCGGGAACGAGGGATAGAGCTCGCCCGGCCGGTCGACGTAGAGGCGGCCGAACTGGAGGAACACGGGCGCGGTGCTCGGATAGCGGGCCAGCGTGTCGTTGACGCGCGAGTCTACCGTGATCCACCGCGGGGGGACCAGCATGCATCGCCACGGTGCAAGAGCGACGCCACCGCCGTCCTGCGTCTAACTAGCGAACGATGCGGCGTAGCGCGCGCGCCAGCCCCGTTCGATCGGGTTCGCGCGCACCCTGGGCCGGGTGAGACCTCACCCGGCGCCGGTGAGAGCGATCACGCCCGCTCCCGGATCGGAACGTCCCGCAGCACGGCGCTCAGCGCCGGATCCGCGTACACGCCGAACGCATCCACCACGGTGCCTCGCGTGCCCGTCGCGCTCTCGATGCCGTACACGATCGCCATGTCGTCGGGGTCCGAGATGCCCTCGAAGCGGTGGTACTCGAGGATCACGAGGTCTTCCGGCCGGAACCGCTCGCCGGTCCCGATTACCTGGAGCCTCCCGTCCACCGCCCGGAAATCCTCCGGAAAGCCCCGCCGGGTCAGGTCGTTGACGGCGCAGGCCACGTCACCGCCGTCCCCGCTCATGCGCTTCACCCGTCTTGGTCACGGCTGGCGCTGCGAGAGCCGCCGCCCTTCCCGCGTGCCATAGCGCGCGGGCACATATTCCACCGCCGGCCGGGTCCGGGTCGGCTGTGGGAACAGGCGCATGAAGTCGTACACCTCTTGCGGCACCTCGGTGCTGATCGGCAGACCGAGCGACTTGCCCTCCTCGGAGGTGATCGGGTAGTCGTGCGTCCACACCCCGGTCGACAGCTTCTCGGCCAGCGCCGAGGCCTGCTCGGCCGACATGCGCTCGGACAAGAGTTCCTGGACGGTACGATGCACCTGCACGATCGCCTTGCGGGAGACGTCGGCGAGGATCAGCGTCTCGTCGTCGATGTCCTCCGGCTTCTTCGCCTCGAGCACCTTCAGCACCGAGGCGGCCGGCTGCTGCCCGAGCTGCGGGTCGACCGGGCCCAGCACCGCGTTCGGGTCCATCACGATCTCGTCGGCGGCGAGGGCCAGCAGCGTCCCGCCCGACATCGCGTAGTGCGGCACGAACACCGTGACCTTGGCCCGGTGACGCCGGAGCGCGTGGGCGATCTGCCCCGCGGCCAGCACCAGGCCGCCCGGCGTGTGGATGATCAGATCGATGGGGCAATCGGGATCGGTCAGCTTGATGGCGCGACGGGAAAGCCGAGGAAGCTCATGGTCTCCTGCCGATGCACCAGCGAGATGACCCGGCTCTTCCGGGCCCGTTCGAACCGGCTCAGCACCCGCAGCCGGCTGGCCTCGAGCATCTTTTGATGGACGACGGGCTGCAGCGCCGAGAACATGAAGAACAGCCAGAGAATGTCACCGATACCCATCGGTCTCTCCTTTGGGGAAGGTCACCACGGCGCGTATTGATCCCGCCACACACGCGGGTAGCTTTGGCGGCGGCGGAGCAGCGGCGCCACCGCCATCCCGGCCGCGAATCCTCCGACGTGCGCCCACCACGCCACCCCGCCCGAATCGCCCATCACCGCGAGGGCCATGGTCCCGTTCAGGACCTGCATCAGGAACCAGAAGCCGAGATAGACCACCGCCGGGATCTCGATCAGCGGGAAGAAGATCAGCAGCGGAACCACGGTCATCACCCGCGCGTGGGGAATCATCACGAGAAAGGCACCCAGCACGCCGCTGATGGCGCCGCTCGCCCCGACGGTGGGCACCGTCGAGTCTGGGTAGAGATAGGCCTGCGCGAGGGCGGCGATCATGCCGGTGGACAGATAGAAGCCCAGGTAGCGCAGGTGGCCCAGCCGATCCTCGACATTGTCGCCGAAGATCCTCAGATAGAGCATGTTGCCGAGCAGGTGCGCCCAGCCTCCGTGGAGGAACATGCACGTGACGAGCGGCACGTAGCGGGGCAGCCACGCCTCCGGGTACAGCTCCGCCATTAGAAAATAGCGTGCGGGGATGAACCCCCACGTCCGGACGAACCCCTCGAGCTCGGACCCGAGGAGGATCTCGTAGAGAAAGATCCACAGGTTCAACGCGATCAGGCCGTAGGTCACCCAGGGCCGACTCTGGACCGCCTCGGAGTCGCGGATCGGGATCATGGCGCGCGATCCAGGACCACCCGGTCGGTGCTGCGCGCGAGAAGCCAGACCAGCTCGCGCTGGTGCGCCGCCTCCTCCTCGCTGATCCGCTCGAGCAGGCGCGCGATGTCAGGGTGGTCATGCTCCAGCAGGTAGGCGTCTCGCAGGAACCGCTCGGCGGCCTCCTTCTCCTCCTGCAGGTCGCTGATCAGCCGCTCCCAGTTCGTGCGGTGGTCCGGTCGGCTCGGCACGAACGAAGGGGGCCGGCCGCCCAGCCGCTCGATCGCCTCGTGCAGCCACCGCGCGTGCTCCTCTTCGCGGGCCGCGATCTCGAGCAGCCGCTTCCGCCGGTCGGGGTAGCGGGAGAGCCGTTCGGCGTGCTCGGCCAGCTGACGGGCGTGGCGGACCTCCGCCGCGTAGTCCTCGGCCAGGATCTCGCGGAGGTCGAGCCGGCCCTTCTCGGTCAGCCGGGCGAAGAACCTGCGCCAGCCGCCCCGCCCCTCGGCGCTCATCCGGCCCGCTCGATCGCTACGTAGGCCGTGGTCCCGCCCCGGTTGACGAGCATGACCAGATCCTTGCCACCCGCTTCCTCGACCGCCCGGGCGAAGTCGCGCACCGAGCGCACCGGCCTGCGGTTCACCTCCACCACCAGGTCGCCGGGGCGCAGGTCCGAGTCGGCGGCGAGGCCGCCCGGCAGCACCTCCACCACCCCCGCGCCCTGGGTTCCGGGCGGCAGGCCGAGCTTGCGCGCCACCTCCGGCGTCACGTCCACCGCGGAGACGCCCAGGCGATCCGGCCGATCCTTCGACGGGACCGCGGCCTGACCGCGCTCGGACAGCTCGCCGACCGTGACCTCCACTCCTTGCTCGCGTCCGTCGCGCAGGATGGTGAGCTTGACCTTGGTCGACGCGGGCAGGCCCGCGATCAGATTGCGGAAGTGGCCGACGTCGTTGACTGGCTTGCCGTCAACCGCCGTGATCACGTCGCCGCGCCGCAGTCCAGCCTTCGCGGCCGGCCCGTCGGGCACCACGTCGCTGACCAGGATGCCGCGCGCCTCGGGGATCCCCAGGCCGCGCGCGATGGTGGGCGTCACCTCCTGGACCGCCACGCCCAGGTAGCCGCGCGTGACCGCGCCGCGGGAGACGAACTGCTCCATCACCTGCCGCGCCATGTGCACCGGCACCGCGAACCCGATGCCCTGGTAGCCGCCGCTCTGGCTGAAGATGGCGGTATTGATCCCGATCAGCTGGCCCCGCGCGTTCACGAGCGCGCCACCCGAGTTGCCCGGATTGATGGCCGCGTCGGTCTGAATGAAATCCTCGTAGTCCGCGATGCCCAGATTGGCGCGCCCGAGCGCGCTCACGATGCCCATCGTCACGGTCTGGCTCAGCCCGAACGGATTGCCGACCGCGAGCACGACCTCCGCCACGTCCAACCGGCTCGAGTCGCCGAAGGCCAGGACCGGGAAGTCCTTCCCGGGCAGCTTCACTATCGCCAGATCCGTCTTGGGGTCGGCGCCGATGAGCTTGCCGGTCAGCTCGCGGCGGTCGGCGAGGGTCACCTTGATGTCCTGCGCCCCCTCGACGACGTGGCTGTTGGTGATCACGATGCCGTCGGCGGTGACGAGCACGCCCGAGCCGAGGCTCCGCTCGCGCACTGGCCCCAGCTCGGGACCGCCGAAGAAGCGGAAGAATGGATCCGAGAGGAACGGTCCCGGCATCGCGCTCGGCCCCCGCACCGTCCTGGTCGAGGCGATGTTGACGACCGCGGGCATCACCGCCTTCGCCACCGCCGTCCAGCCGGACGCCGGCGCCCCGTCCTTGATGATCGGCCCCCTCGTCGTGGTGAACGGCCCATCCGAGCGCTCGAACGGCCACCACCAGCGCGCCCGTGCCGAGCCGGGGTTGGTCAGCAGCAGCCACCCCGCCACGATCACCGTGATCCAGAGCAGGGCCTGCCCGGACCGCCCGAAGAACCAGACCTGCCAGCGGCGCATGGCGGGCGCCTCTATGCGTGCAGCACGACCGCGTCGGGCAGCTCGAACCGCAGGCGGCGGAGCTTGAACCCGACGCCGATCCACAACACCAGGGCGAGGGCCCCTACGCCCGGCCAGATCGCGAGCACGGCGCCGAAGGCCACGGACAGCACACCGGCGAGGGCGAGCCACCACTCCCCCCGGATGTGCCGTCGCAGCATGATCGCGGCCGCGATCTCGAGGATGCCGGTGAGGATGGCCCAGGCCGCGATCACGTACACGAGAGCGAGCGCGGTCAGGTCGGGCATGATCAGGGTGACCGTGCCCACTGCGACGCTCACCAGCCCTTCGAGCAGGAGCGCCCACCACCGCCGCTCGCCCCTCCGGCGGCGCACCGCCGTGATGATGCTGAACACGCCATAGACGATGGCGAAGCTGCCGAACAGGAGCACGAGCGCGGTCAGACTGATGTCGGGCCACAGCGCGGTGAGGATGCCGAAGATAAGCGCGGCGGCGCCCCGCAGGGCCACCGCCCACCAGTTCTTGAGCAGCGATACAACGCTCACTTCGACGATCGCGACCATATGCGCCCTCCTGGACCGGGTCTGGACGGCCTACCAGCGGGGGATCTGCTGGGCGAGCCAGCGCCACTCCGGCTCTGCCGCCCGCTCGCGGGCCAGCTCTTCGAGCACGACGTAGACCGCGGTCGTCGCGTCGGGCAGCCAACGGGTGCTCTCCCCCCCGTGTCCGCGAATCCCCTCGATCGCGCCGCGACAGACGGTCTCCACCAGCTCCTCGGGGGCGCCGAGCGTCAGCACCAGCTGGCAGGCGGCCCGCATCACCGCCTCCATCGCGTCGCTGACCTCGCGCGCGCCGAGCGGCCCCCGCTCGATGCGCGTGACCACCAGCTCGCGGACGGTCAGGCGGACGGCGCGGGCGGGCGCCCCCGCCCGCAGCAAGCTCAGCAGCTCCGCGGCGACCACGTCCTCGAACGGCGTCGTCATGTGATCGGCTCGACGCGCAGCAAGCCGTCGGCCACGTCCACCCGCCCGGCGCCGCCGTCGGTGAGCTTCCCGGCCACGATCAGGCGGGCGAGCGGCGTCTCGACCTCCCGCTGGATGGCGCGCTTCAGGGGCCGCGCCCCGAAGACCGGGTCGTAGCCGACGCGGGCCAGATGCTGCTTTGCCCCTTCGGTGACCTCGATGGTGATCCGCCGCTCGGCAAGGCGCCGCCGCAGGCCCTCCAGCTGGATGTCCACGATCCGCGCGAGCTCGGCTTCGGTGAGGGCGCGGAACACCACGACCTCGTCCACCCGGTTGAGGAACTCGGGCCGGAACTGCCGCCGGAGCGCGTCCAGTACCTGGGCGCGCATCCGCTCGTAGCTGTTCTGGTCGGCGCCGCGCATCTCGAGGATGAGCTGGCTGCCGATGTTGGAGGTCATGATGATCACCGTGTTCTTGAAGTTCACGGTTCGCCCCTGCCCGTCGGTGAGACGGCCGTCGTCGAGCACCTGGAGGAGCACGTTGAAGACGTCGGGGTGCGCCTTCTCGATCTCGTCGAGCAGGAGCACCGAGTAGGGCTTGCGCCGCACCGCTTCCGTGAGCTGCCCGCCCTCCTCGTAGCCGATGTAACCGGGCGGGGCGCCGATGAGCCGCGCCACCGTGTGCTTTTCCATGTACTCGGACATGTCGATGCGGATCATGTTGTTCTCGTCGTCGAACAGAATCTCCGCGAGGGCGCGGGCCAGCTCCGTCTTGCCCACGCCGGTCGGCCCCAGGAACAGGAAGGAGCCGATGGGCCGCTTGGGGTCCTTGATGCCGGCCCGGGCCCGCACCACCGCGTCCGCCACCGCGCGCACCGCCTCGTCCTGCCCGACCACCCGGCGATGCAGCTCCTCCTCGAGCCGGAGGAGCTTCTGCATCTCGCCTTCCATCAGCTTCGACACCGGGATGCCCGTCCAGCGGGAGACGACCTCGGCGATGTCCTCCTCGTCGACCTCTTCCTTGATGAGGCGCCGCCCGCCCGCCGCGGAGGCCACGCGGGCCTCCTCTTCCTTGAGCTGGCGCTCCAGGTCCGGCAGCGTGCCGTACTGCAGCTCGGCCACCCGGTTCAGGTTGTAGGCCCGCGTGGCCTGCTCGATCTCGACCTTGACCTCCTCGAGGCGCTTGCGGAGCGTCCGCAGCTTCTCGATGGCCCCCTTCTCGCGCTCCCACTGCTCGCGCAGGGTCTTGGCCTGCTGCTGGAGACCCGCCAGGTCCGCCTCGATCTTCCGGAGCCGGTCGCGGGAGGCCGCGTCCCTCTCCTTCTTCAAGGCCTCGCGCTCGATCTCGAGCTGGAGCATGCGCCGGGTGATCTCGTCGAGCTCCGCGGGCATCGAGTCGATCTCGGTCCGGAGCCGCGCTCCCGCCTCGTCCACGAGGTCGATGGCTTTGTCGGGCAGGAACCGGTCCGTGATATAGCGGTCGGCCAGCACCGCGGCCGCCACCAGCGCCGAATCCTTGATGCGGACGCCGTGGTGCGTCTCGTACCGCTCCCGCAGCCCTCGGAGGATCGAGATGGTGTCCTCCACCGAGGGCTGGTCCACCGTGACCGGCTGGAACCGCCGCTCGAGGGCCGCGTCCTTCTCGATGTGCTTCTTGTATTCGTCCAGCGTGGTGGCCCCGATGCAGTGCAGCTCGCCGCGGGCGAGCGCGGGCTTCAGCAGGTTGCTCGCGTCCATGGCCCCCTCGGCCGCGCCGGCGCCCACCACGGTGTGCAGCTCGTCGATGAACAGGATGATCTCGCCCTGCGCCTCCTGGACCGCCTTGAGCACTGCCTTGAGCCGCTCCTCGAACTCCCCGCGGTACTTGGCGCCCGCCACCAGGGCGCCCATGTCGAGGGTCACGACGCGCTTGCCCTTGAGCCCTTCCGGCACGTCGCCCCGGACGATGCGCTGCGCGAGCCCCTCGACGATGGCGGTCTTGCCCACGCCCGGGGGGCCGATCAGCACCGGGTTGTTCTTGGTGCGGCGCGAGAGAATCTGGATGACGCGCCGGATCTCCTCGTCCCGACCGATGACCGGGTCGAGCTTGCCCTGCTGGGCGAGCGCGGTCAGATCGCGCCCGTATTTCTCGAGGGCTTCGTAGGTGCCCTCGGGATTCGGGCTCGTGACCCGCTGGCTTCCCCGGACCGCGGCCGCCGCCTCGAGCAGCTTCTCGCGGGTCAGCCCGGCCGCCCGCAGCGCGTCCGCGACCGCGCCGTCCTTGACCTCGGCGAGGGCCAGCAGCAGGTGCTCGACCCCGACGTACTCGTCCTTCATCTGCTGGGCCAGGGCCTCGGCCGCGGTCAGCACGTCGTTCACGCGCGGCGAGATGTAGAGCTGGCCTGGCGACGCGCCCGGACCGGAGACGCGGGGCAGCTGCTCCACCGCCTGCTTCAGGCGCTGGAGCAGCGTGGCCGGGCTCGCCCCCGCCTTCTCGACCACGCGCGAGGCCACGCCCCCGTCCTGGGACAGCAGCGCCACCGCCAGGTGCTCGGCGTCGATCTGCGACTGCCCGTGGCGCTGGGCCAGGCTCTGGGCTTCGCGGACCGCCTCCTGCCCCTTCTCGGTCAGCCGATTCGGATCCATGGTCTTGTCTCCTGTCGGGGTCCGCGGTCTCAGCGAGATCCGCGGGTCCGGGCCTGCTCTCGTTCGAGTCGATCGATTCGTTCCAGGAGGTCCACCACGATGGCGGCGCCCACGAGGGTCACGCCGAGATCGCGGTGCAGGCGCAGCATCCGGCGGAGGCGCGCCGCGGTCGCGGCGGTGAACCACCCGGTGGCCTCCGGCTCGACGAGGCCGAGCCGGACGAACCGGGTCAGGCGCGGCTCGCTGATGCCCGCCGCGTCCGCCAGCTCGCTCGTCGAGAGCCTGCTCTGGACGCGCGGCGGGGTCGGGGCGATCGAGACATCCAGCGGGCGGCGGGGGGGAGCGGCCACGCTCACGCCCGCGCCGGCCGGTCGGCCGTGACGGCGGCCGCGCCCTTGAGCGCTTCGTACGCCTGCCGCTCCGCCGGGCTCGGCCGCTCCGGCACCACGATGCGTACCACCGCATAGAGGTCACCGCGACTGCCATTGCTGCGCGGCAGCCCGCGCCCGCGCAGGCGCAGGCGCCGCCCGCTCTGCGTGCCCGCCGGCACCGTCAAGGTCACCGGCCCGTCCGGAGTGTCGATGGTCACGTCCCCGCCCAGCACCGCCTGCCACGGCCAGATCGGCAGGTCCATCTCGAGGTCGTCGCCGACCACGCGATAGCGTGGGTGCGGCTGCAGCCGCACGTGCAGGTAGAGATCGCCCGGGGGGCCGCCGTTGACACCGCGCTGGCCCTGGCCGGCCAATCGCAAGATCGTGCCGTCGCGCGCCCCGACCGGAACGTCCACCTCGAGATTCCGTCCGTCGAGGCTGATCCGGCGGTGGCCGCCGCGGAGCAATTCCTCCACCGTGACCGGCAGCTCCGCCTCCACGTCGGCGCCGGGCATCGTGATCCGTACCCCTTCGCGACCGCGACGAGCTCCCCGCCCCACCCCGCCGAAGATCGAGGCGAAGAAGTCGCTGAACCCGTCCACGTCTTCGAAGTTGGACGTATCGACGGTCGTCCAGCGGACACCCCCCCGCCCGGCCCCCGGTGGCGGCGTGAAGTCCTGACCGCTCTTCCAGTCCGGCCCGAGCGCGTCGTACTTGGCCCGCTTGTCGGCATCACTCAGAACCTCGTAGGCCTCGTTGATCTCCTTGAACCGCTCGGCGGCCTTGGCCCGCTCGGCCGCGGGCTGCAGGTCCGGATGGTGCTTCCGCGCGAGCGTTCGGTACGCGCGCTTGATCTCCTCGGGACTCGCGGTTCGCGAAACGCCCAGCACCTCGTAATAATCACGGAACTTCACGGCCACGGCCGTCGGCCTCCGGGGACTTCGCGACCACGACCTGGGCCGGGCGGAGCAGCTCGTCGCCGAGCCGCCAGCCGCGCCGCACCTCGCGCGCCACCGTGCCCGGCGGCACCCCGTCCGGGGCCACGGTGGCGACGGCCTCGTGCACCTGCGGGTCGAACGGCCGCCCCACGCTCGGAACCGGATCCGCTCCCGCCTCCCGCAGGGCGTTGACGAAGAGCCGGTGCGTCGCGGCGACACCCTCGTAGAAGTCGGGATCGATGGAGCCGGCCGCCAGGGCGCGCTCCAGGGTGTCGAGCACCGACAGGAGCGGCAACAGCGCGCTCCGAGCGCCTTCGCGACGCGCCACCTCCTGGTCGCGCCCCGCCCGGCGACGGAAGTTCTCGAAGTCGGCGAGCAGGCGGAGCTGCCGCTGGCGCTGGTCGTCGAGCTCGCGACGGAGGCGCTCGACCTCGTCCGCCGTGATGGTGGACTGACCCGACTCGGTGTGCTCGGATTCCGGCTCCGTCGCGTCCATCCGATCCCCCGTCCGGCGCGCCAGGACCAGTTACCCGCGCGGGCCCGCGGCGGCCGGCGCGGGCCGCCGCCGCGCGACGCTCAGGAACGCCAGGCCGAGAAGCACTCGCGCGACCAGCACGCCGGTGTCCATCGAGGCTCCTCAGGATCTCCCACTGCCCGCGTCCTTGAACTCGGCGTCGACGACGTCTCCATTGCCGGTTTCACCCGAGCTTCCCGGGCCCGCCCCACCGCCGCCGTCGGAGCTTCCGCTCTGCCGGTACGCGGCCTCGGCCAGCTTCTGGGAGGCGCGCGTCAGATTCTCCTGGGCCTGCCGGATGCGAGTCGTATCCGTCCCCTTGAGTGCTTCGCGCGCTTCGTTGAGCGCCTGCTCGATCGCGGCGCGATCGGCTTCGGGCAGCTTGGTGCCCTGTTCGCCCAGCGTGCGCTCCGTCTGATACACCAGCGAGTCCGTCTGATTGCGCAGCTCGATCTCCTGCCGGCGCTCCATGTCCTCCGCCGCGTGCGCCTCCGCTTCCTTCACCATCCGCTCGACGTCCGCCTTGTTCAGGCCCGAGGTCGCGGTGATCGTGATCTGCTGCTCCTTGCCACTCGCCATGTCCTTGGCGGCGACCGTGAGGATCCCGTTCGCGTCGATGTCGAAGGTGACCGAAATCTGGGGCACCCCGCGCGGCGCCGGCGGGATGCCGACGAGCTGGAAGCGACCGAGCGTGCGGTTGTCGCGGGCGAGCGGGCGTTCCCCCTGTACGACGTGGACGTCCACGGTGGTCTGGTTGTCGGCGGCCGTGCTGAAGATCTCGCTCTTCCTGGCCGGGATCGTGGTGTTGCGTGGGATCAACACGGTGGTGACGCCGCCGAGCGTCTCCACTCCCAGCGAGAGCGGGGTCACGTCGAGCAGCACCACGTCCTTGACGTCGCCCGCGAGCACCCCGCCCTGGATGGCCGCCCCGACCGCCACCACCTCGTCCGGGTTCACCCCCTTGTGCGGCTCCTTGCCGAAGAGCCGCTTGACCACCTCCTGCACCTTCGGCATGCGGGTCTGGCCCCCGACGAGGATCACCTCGTCGATGTCGGACTCCGAGACGTTGGCGTCCTTCATGGCGAGACGGCAGGGCTCGACGGTGCGCTCGATCAGGTCCGCCACCAGCGACTCCAGCTTGGCCCGGGTGAGCGTCATCACCAGGTGCTTGGGCCCGGTGGCGTCCGCGGTGACGAACGGCAGGTTGATCTCGGTCTGCAGCGTCGAGCTGAGCTCGATCTTGGCCTTCTCCGCCGCCTCCTTGAGGCGCTGCAGCGCCATGCGGTCGCCCCGCACGTCGATGCCATTCTGCTTCTTGAACTCGTCGGCGATCCAGTCGATGATCCGCTGGTCGAAGTCGTCGCCGCCCAGGTGCGTATCGCCGTTGGTGGCCTTCACCTCGAAGACGCCTTGACCGATCTCGAGGATCGAGATATCGAAGGTGCCGCCTCCCAGGTCGTAGACCGCGATCTGCTCGTCCGTCTTCTTGTCGAGGCCGTAGGCGAGCGCGGCCGCGGTGGGCTCGTTGATGATCCGCAGCACCTCGAGCCCCGCGATGGCGCCCGCGTCCTTGGTGGCCTGCCGCTGGCTGTCGTTGAAGTAGGCGGGCACCGTGATCACGGCCTGGGTGACCTTCTCGCCCAGGTGGGCCTCCGCGGCGTTCCGGAGCTTGCGCAGGATCACCGCGGAGATCTCGGGCGGCGAGTACAGCTTGCCGCGGATCTCGATGCGCACGTCCCCGTTCGGGGCCTTCACGACCTTGTACGGGACCTTCTTGATCTCCTCCTGCACCTCCTCGTACCGCCGCCCCATGAACCGCTTGATCGAGAACACGGTGTTCTCGGGGTTCGTGATGGCCTGCCGCCGCGCCACCTGGCCGACGAGGATCTCGCCGTCCTTGGCAAAGGCGACCACCGAGGGGGTCAAACGGCTGCCTTCCTGGTTGGGGATGACGCGGGGCTCGCCCCCTTCCATCACCGCCACGACCGAGTTGGTAGTGCCGAGATCGATACCGATCACCTTGGCCATGGTCGTTCCGTCCTCTCAGGTTCTGACCGGGATACGCCGCGTGCCGGTGGCCGCCACCGTCTTCGGGAACCGGACCGTCAGCACGCCGCGCTTGACCCGCGCCTCCGCGTGGTCGAGGTCGAACCCCGGAGGCAGCGGCACCGTCAACACGAAGTTCCGGTAGACGTACTCGTCGTCGGCCTCGGCCTGCCGCTCGCCGCGGATGGCGAGGCCTTCGGGGGTGAGCGTGAGATCGAGGTCGTCCCGGTCGAATCCGGGGACCTCGACGGAGACGATCAGCTCGTCGTCGGTCTCGCGCACGGTGGGCGACGGCGCCCACGTGAGCCGGTCGACCGCGTTGAGCCGCAGCGGCTCCTCGAAGAGCCGCTGCAGCCAGCGATCGAGATCGTCGCGGAGGACGGCGGTGTCCGAGCTCGCGGCCGGCTGCCCGCGGTGCCGGGAGCGCCAGGGGAGCAGCGAGGTGACCTTGTCGAGGATGCCCATGGTCGCCTCCTATTCCATCCGGACCTGGATCTTCTTCGGCTGCATCCGGGCGGACTTCGGGATCTCGACGCGCAGCACGCCGTCCCGCAGCTTGGCGGTGATACCGTCGGTGTCGAGATCCTCGGTCAGGGTGAAAGCCCGGTAATAGTTGGCCGGCTCGAACTCTTGATAATCGGGAGTCGTCGCCGGACGCTCGACTCGACCGCGGATGATCAGCTCGTCGTGCTCGGCCACCACGTCGAGGCCGTCGGGCTGCACCCCGGGCATGTCGGCCAGCAGCACGTAGGCCTTCTCGGCCTCGTAGATGTCCACCCGCGGCGCGACCGTGCGCATGCCGCGCTCGGCCAGGTCACGCGGGCTCGCCGTCTCGCGCTGGCCGGGCTCGCGCTGGGTGTATGTGGGAGGGGTCGTCGTCGTCATGGTCGCCATGCTCGAACCTCCTCGGTCAGCTCTTGACCGGTATCTTCTTGGGGGTTGCCTCGGGAGCGCGTGCGAGCTGCACGCGGAGGATGCCGTTGGCGTAGATCGCCTGGGTCTGATCCGGATTCAGGGCCTCCCCGACACTCAGGGTTCGGGTGAAGGGCCCCATCGGCCGCTCGCGGCGGTAATACCGGTCCTCGGGGATGTCCGGCTCCGGCTTGCGCTCGCCGCGGAGCGTCAAGCTGTCGCCAACGACCTGGATGTCGAAGCTCTCACGGGCCACGCCCGGGCAGAGCGCTTCGAGCGTGATGCCCGTATCGGACCGCGTGATGTTGATCGGCGGGTACTGGCCGGTCAGCGGCCAGCGCCAGCTCGGGGTCAGCTCGGTGAAGAGCTGCTCCATCTCGCCCTGCAAGCGGCGCATCTCCTGCCAGGGATCCGTGAGTGATCGCATGTCCATCGGCCAGCCTCCCTGTCCGTGTTAGGTTGCGTGGTTCGAGTCAGGTTTCCTCGGGTGCAGTGCAAGAGAAAAGCCAGCGCTCCATCCGGTCCTTTCTCGCCTCGCTCGCGGGTCCACCGCCGCGAGATGGGTGCAATGACACCCACCCCTTGGGGCGGCCGACGGAGCAAGACCACGCCCGGTCTTGCGTCGCGCATGCTTGACCTCGGGTGGAATCTCACCCGTCGGCCTGGGTGCGGCCGGTTGACGGCCCGTCGGGCGCATGGGCGGGTGGTCGCGCGAAGCCCCAGCGGAGGAGCGCGCCGAGAGCCAGGAGGAACACGCTCATCGCCACGATCTGGGACCAGCTGAGCTCGACGACGCCGCGCAGCACGATCTCTCGGAGCGTCGCCACGATCCCGAGCTCGACCATGAAGTCGACCGCCACCCGGTGCTCCTCGAGATAGATGACGAGCAGCCGGACCACCTCGACCATGACCAGCATGAAGAGGACCTCGGCGATCACGACGCGGAAGTCGAGGTGGGGTGCGAAGATCTCGCCGACCAGCCGGACCAGGGCGCGCGTCATCAGGCCGAACAGGGTGAGCGCGATGCCGAGCACGAGGAGGTCCTGAGCCGGCTCGAGAAAGCGTCGGGCGAGGCGGTGGACTGCGGTGTGTGGCGCCAGCCGCACCATCAGCCAGGAACCTGGTACTTGATGAAGTGATCGTAGAGCTGCACCGGATGTGTGATCGGCGACGGGAGAATCGCGCGCGCCGGTCGAACGATGAAGGTCCGCATCTCGGTGGGCGAGGGCCCGGCGTGGGCGCCCGACTCCGGGATGAACGAGACGTGGCCCTCCGGCGCATCGATGCCATAGATGACGAGGTCGCCCGCGCTCGGCATCGCCATCAGGTCCTGGATACCCTGGACGACCAGCGCGGCGTCCGGCCGGTCCGCGAAGGGGCCCGGGTCGTTCGGGCTGAGCTGGTAACGCGTCCCGCGCCAGAAGCACACCGGGCCGTCGGCGGCGCGGGCAAGCACAAAACCCACCCCGATACTCTTCGAGAGGTCCTCGGGCAGCCCGGGGTATCGGTGCTCGAGTGCCTCCACGTCGAGGGGCGCCGGGCGGCCGAGCACGTAGAGGAACGCGTTGGGTCCGGCCGAGATGACCCGGACCCCGTTCTGCTCGTGGGCCTCCGGATCGCGGTGACGCAGGAAGTCCTCGTCGAGATAGTTGAGGAAGTGCTGGAAGAAGCCGCTCGAGCCCCGGAGCCGCTCCCGGAGACCCGAAGCCAGCCCGGATCCCTCGGACGCCTCGGCAGCCCTCTCCCCCGATGAGCTCAGGAACTGCTCGAAGATCCATCGCTCGAGGCGCTGGCCCCCACAGAGGTCCCGGTACGGCGTCGAGGGAGCCTGGCCGTGATCCGACAGGACGTAGAGGTCGTACCGGTGCTCGGGCACCCGCCGCAGCACGCGCCAGAGATGGTGGAGCGAGCGGTCCACGAGGCTGAGCGCCCGCATCGCCCGCCGGCTCCGGGGACCGAAGGCGTGGGCCGCCACGTCGTAATCGAGGTAGTTCACGTAGACCGCCGGGGTACCGGCGTAGAGATCCCGGGAGACCGCGAGCGTGAAGAAGCCGCGTACCCAGATCGAGAGACCGAGCTTGATGGTCAGCCAGCGCCAGCCCCGCCGCGCCGCGACCGGATGGGCGACGAGGCGCCCGAGGGCCTTCCCGATCTCGAAGACGGTGCGCACCAGGCACTTCACGAACACCCAGGCCACCACCACGGAAGCGGAGAGCACGCAGAGCAGCCCTCGCCCCGTCGGCCGCGAGAGCCGGGCGAAGCTCCAGAGGTTGTTCTCGGCGCCACCGGTGAACACGCACCCGTACGCGCTGCCGCCGTGCAGGATGCCCCGCCGGCCCGCGGTCTGCTCGGCCTCGACCAGCGCCGCGTGACCGGGCCGCGGGAAGTGAATGTCCCCGTGATGGCCCCGATGGTAGTAGTGGAAACCCGGGATGTCGGGCCTCACCCCGTACATCGCGGCCATCTGGAAGGCCGGCGTCGAGGTCGGTAGGCCCACGCTCATCGGCTCCAGGCGGTACGCGTGACGGTCGAGCAGATGCGCGAGCACCGGCATGCGGCCGTCGCGCAGCCCCTGATCGAGGGCGGCCCGCGAGAGACCGTCGATCTGCACGATCAGCAGGCGGCGTCGCGTGGGCTCGGGGGAGCCGCCCCGGCGCAGGCGGCGGATGAGGCGATCGATGGCCCGCTGGAGCGAAAGGACCAGCCCGTCCAGGAGGCTCGACAGTCTCAGAGCGCGACCGTGATCCGGTTCTCCACCTGGGTCACGCCCGGCGCCGACCAGGCCACGCGCTCCGCCTCCTCGCGCTCGGCCCATGACCGCACCGTGCCTTTCAGGATCACCTTGCTGCCCTGGACCTCGATCTGGATCCGCTCGGCATCCGTCGCGGCATTGCGCACGAGCGCGTCCTCGATCTTCTTCTGGAGCTCGGAGGGGGTGACCCGCGGCTTCACCGCGATGAGATTGGTCACCCCCTTCACCCCGGTGATACGCCGGACCACGCGCTCGGGGTCCTCCTTCTGGTACTGCCACTCCACCTCTCCCTGGAGCGTCACCCAGCCCTTCGATACCGTGACGTCGAGCTTCTCGAGCCGCATCGAAGCGTCCGACTCGAGCGCCTGCGCCACCGCGGCCGCAATGTCGGTGTCGTTCCGCTGCGAGTCTCCCGGCAGCCGCACCTCGACGTCGTTGGCCACCGCCTTCACACCCTTCACGCGGTGCGCCGCCTCCTCCGCCGCCCACTTCTTCATGTAGGAGTCCACCCAGCCGGTGAGGGTCACCACGCCGCCCTTCACCTGGACGCCGATTTCGTTGGGCTTCACGCGGGCGTCCCATCGGAGCTCCGCGATCACGTCGCGCTGGATCTCCTCGTCCGTCCGGGTCTCGGTGGCCGTCGCGGTTGTCATGACGTGGCTCCTCTTTCCGTTACATGTAGGTCAGGGCTTCGTCGGTGCTCCACAGCGCGTTGGCCAGGTACCGGCAGTTGGTCATGGCGGCCAGGTAGCCGTCGCCGTCGGGCAGGGTCGCGGCCGCCGTCGCATCCTGGACCACCGCGACCTCGAAGCCCCGCTCGAGCAGGGTGCGCAGATGCGACTCGAGGCAGAGATTGGCGGACATGCCCCCCAGCACCACGTGGGAGACACGATAGTGATGAAGTTGCCGGGCGAGCTGATCGCCCCCGGGCCCGTACATCCGGTGCGGGGCCGCGATGATCGTCCGCCCGCCAAGCAGGTACGGCTTGTACTGCGGCATGACGTCGGCGCCCGCGTACTCGCCCGGGTGGGTCACGGTCAGGCGCCGCGGGCGATCGACGGGGGCGAGACGGTCCATCAGCCGCTCGAGCGGGCCATCGGGGCCGCCCCGGTGGGGCGAAATCGCCACGACCATGTTGGCCTGCCGTGCTGCCTTGAGCAGGCGCTCAATGTTCTCCACGGTGTGATTGTTCTCGACGCTCTTGCCGACGACCTGCCAGTTGAGCCCGCGCGGGCTGAGAAAGTCCACCTGGGGATCGGTGATCACCAGTGCTGCGCGCGAAACGTCGAGCCGGAAGCTCATGGCATGAAGACCGCCCGCTGAATGTGGAAAGCAAGACCGACGCCAGCACGATTCGTGGCCATTGCGGCCCCGGGGACGAGCCGGAGCCGGGTGAACGGACACCCGAAGCGCTCCACCACAAGCGGATCCGAGGTCGGCTGGACGCCTTGCCTCGCGCACGATTAGCGCCGGGTGAATCCCTACCCGCCCGGCCGGGTGCGCGCGGGGCACGGTTCGCGAGGAACACCCGTGCCGTGGGTGAGATCGCACCCAGCGCCAATCGTGCGAAATGGTGTCGGCCGGCTTGTTCCGGGACCGCTCGGCCCCGCTGGTTCGGGTCGGTGTTCACCCGTCTTCGACGTGCCGCCGGCGCAAGACCTCGCCGATGAGCTTCGTGATCGGCCTTGGCGTCGTTCTTGCCTGCCCTGGTGAGGAACACCACGACGAAAAAGGAGCTCACTCGATATGGCGGATACCGACCAGGGACGGCAGGGCCAGCAGAGCAGGACGACCGGCATCCTGAAGGCCGGCACCCCCGCGCCCGAGTTCACGCTCAATACCACGCCGGACCAGCGCGTCGCCCTGTCCGACTTCCGGGGGCAGCCGGTGGTCCTGGCGTTCTATCCGGCGGACTGGAGCCCGGTCTGCGGCGATCAGATGACGCTCTACAACGAGATCCTGCCCGAGTTCCGCAAGCACAACGCGGCGCTGCTCGGCATCTCGGTGGACGGCGTCTGGTGCCACGGGGCCTTCGCGCAGGCCCGGCGCCTGCACTTCCCCCTCCTCGCCGACTTCGAGCCCAAGGGAGCCGTCGCCCGGACCTACGGCGCGTACCGCAAGCGCGAAGGGGTCGCGGAGCGGGCGCTCTTCGTGCTCGACGGCGAGGGAACCATCGTGTGGAGCTACCTGTCGCCGATCGGAGTGAACCCGGGCGCCGACGGCATCCTCGAGGCGCTCGAGTCGCTCCCCGCGAAATCGCGGATTGCCTGAATCTCGTCACGCCCAAGGAGATGCCATGGCCATCGGTCAGCACGTCGGTCAGTCCCGCATCGCCCGTCTCATCCTGCCGGTCAGCGACCGCGACCACGTCCAGGGGGCGCCGGATGCGGCGGTCACGCTCGTCGAGTACGGGGACTACGAGTGCCCGTTCTGCGGGCGGGCGCACCCGATCGTCAAGACGGTGCAGCGTCGGGTCGGCCCGCGGCTGCGGTTCGCCTATCGGCACTTCCCGCTCGCCGAGATGCACCCGCGGGCCTTCCGCGCCGCGGAGGCCGCGGAGGCGGCGGGCGCCCAGGGACAGTTCTGGGCCATGCACGACATGCTGTTCGAGCACCAGCACGCGCTCGAGGATGCCGATCTGCTGAGCTACGCGGACTACCTCGGGCTCGATCTGGCGCGGTTCGTCGCCGAGCTGGCCGACGGCACGCACGAGGTGAAGGTGCGGAGCGACTTCATGAGCGGGGTCCGCAGCGGCGTGAATGGCACGCCGTCGTTCTTCATCAACGGCATCCGGCACGACGGGCCGTGGGACGTGGACAGCCTGACCGAGGCCTGCCTGGCCGCCGGAGCCGTCCATGTCTAAGAAGAAGCCCCTGTCCAAGAAGAAGCCCGCCGCGTCCGAGAAGAAGCCCGCCGCCGACGTCCGCAAGGCCCTCGAAGGCGCCGAGGAGCTGGAGCTGACCGTCACCGGTCGGATCTCGGGCGAGCCGAGCACCCGGCCGGTGTGGTTCGTCGTGAAGGGCAAGACGCTCTTCCTGCTCCCGGTCACCGGGTCGGACAGCCACTGGTACCAGAACGTCCTCGCGAATCCGACGGTCACCCTGTCCGCCGGGCGCTTGAGGTGGACCGCGCCGGCGAAGCCGATCACGGATCCCGTGAAGGTCCACGAGGTGGTCGAGATGTTCCAGGACAAGTACGGCGCCTCCGAGATCAAGAAGTACTACACGAAGCTGGACGTCGCGGTGGCGGCCCCCCTGCCCTGACGGCCGTGGCACTCCGGGTCACGCTGCGCATCAACGGCCGGAGCCACGTGATCGGCGGCCTCGATGGCCGCGCCACGCTCCTCGATACGCTTCGCGACCGGCTACGGCTCACCGGCACCAAGAAGGGCTGCGATCTCGGCGAGTGCGGCGCCTGCACGGTGCTCGCCGACGGCCGGCGGATCAAGGCGTGCCTGGCGCTCGCCGCGCTCTACGAGGGCCGGGACATTCTGACGATCGAGGGCCTCGCGGCCGAGGGGACGCTGCACCCGGTCCAGGAGGCGTTCGTCGAGCACGACGCGCTGCAGTGCGGCTACTGCACGCCGGGGCAGATCATGTCCGCGGTGGCCCTGCTCCGGGAAGGGCGGACCCGGTCGCGCGACGAGATCAGGGAATTCATGAGCGGCAACCTGTGCCGCTGCGGCGCCTATGCGAACATCGTGGCCGCCATCGCCGAGGTCGCGCAGACGCCGCCGGAGGAGCAGTAGATCGTGCACCCGTTCATCCTCGAGCGCCCGCGCGATCTCGTCACCGCGATCGCCCTCGCCGCCGCCCCCGGCGGTCCCTCCGCGGAGTACATCGCCGGCGGCACCGACATGCTGCCGCTCTTGAAGGAGGAGATCCGTCATCCGGACCGGCTGGTGGCCCTGGGAGCGGGTGCGCTCGACGACCGGATCGAGATCCGCGCCGACGGCTTCCTGCGGGTCGGGGCCGCCGCCACCATGAGCGCGGTCGCCGAGCACGAAGGCGTTCGGACCGGCTTCCCGCTGATCGCGCAGGCCCTGCTCGCCGGGGCGTCCCCCCAGGTGCGCAACATGGCAACCATGGGCGGCAACCTGCTCCAGCGAACGCGCTGCGCCTATTTCCGCGACCCGGGGGTCGCGCAGTGCAACAAGCGCCGCCCCGGCACCGGCTGCGCGGCGGCGGAGGGCGAGCACCGCATGCACGCAATCCTGGGCGCCTCCGAGCAGTGCCTGGCCGTCCACCCCTCCGATCTGGCCGTCGCCCTGGTAGCGCTCGACACCGCGCTTCAGCTGAGCGGTCCGGCGGGTGACCGGCTCGTTCCGATCGAGGTCTTCCACTGCCTGCCCGGCAACACGCCGCACGTCGAGACGGTCCTGGGCCCGGGCGAGGTCATCACCGCGATCGAGGTACCGGCCGCGCCCTGGCTCGCCAGCGCCTGCCACTACCTGAAGGTGCGCGACCGCGAGTCGTTCGAGTTCGCCCTCGTCTCGGCCGCGGTGGCCCTCGAGATCGACGACGACCGCATCCGCTCCGCACGCGTCGCCATGGGGGGCGTCGGCACGAGGCCCTGGCGGATGCGCGGAGTCGAGGAAGCGCTGACCGGCGCGCGCCGGGACGTCGAGGTCTACCGGACCGCCGCCGAGCGGGCGGTCGAGGGCGCGGCGCCGCGGCTGGGCAACGCGTTCAAGCTCCCGCTCATGAAGGCGACGCTCGTGCGGGCGCTGCGCATCGCGGGCGGTGGCTACCGATGACGAGTCGCTCCCCGCTCGGCCAGCCGGTGAGCCGCGTCGACGGCCGGCTCAAGGTCACCGGCGCGGCCACCTACGCGGCCGAGTTCGACCCCGGTCCGGACCTGGCCTATGCGGTGGTCGTCTCGAGCACCATCGCGAAGGGGCGCATCGTCGCCCTCGACACGGGCGCGGCCGAGAAGTCCGCCGGCGTGCTCGCGGTCTTGTCCCACCTCAATGCCCCCCGGCTCGCCTATCGCCCGCACAAGGCGGGGGTGGATCCCGCGGACGGCGAGCGCCTGCACGTGCTCCAGGACGATCGGGTACGCTTTCAGGGGCAGCCCGTCGCCCTCGTGGTCGCGGATTCGTCCGAGGAAGCCTCGCACGCAGCCTCGCTGGTGCGGGTGACGTGCGACGAGCAGCGCGCGGTGACCGCTTTCCACGAGGCCGAGCGCACCGCGATTCCGCCCGGGCCCCGCAGCGCGGAGGCAGGCCAGCCGGGCGAGACGCGCCGGGGTAAGCCCGATGTCGCCTTGGCGATCGCCCCGGTGCGCGTCGTCGCCGAGTACGTCATCCCGCGCGAGAGCCACGTACCGATCGAGCTGCCCGCCACGGTCGCGCAGTGGCAGGACGAGAGGCTCACCGTGTGGGACAAGACGCAGTGGGTCGGCAACGTGCACGAGGAGCTGGCCGCCGTCTTCGACATCCCGGTGGAGAGCGTCCACGTGGTGTCGCCGTTCGTGGGCGGGGCCTTCGGCTGCGCGCTTCGGCCGTGGCCCCACGTCACGCTCGCGGCCATGGCCGCGCGTCACGTCGGCCGGCCGGTGAAGCTCGTGCTGACCCGCCGGCAGGCCTTCGTGGCCACCGGGTACCGCCCGCACACCGTGCAGCGGATCGCGCTCGGCGCGGACCGGGCGGGCAAGCTCATGGCGATCCACCACGAGGGCTTCGCGGAGACGTCCACGTACGAGCAGTACACCGAGAGCCTGCTCGACACCACCCGGCTCCTCTATGCCTGCCCGAACGTGCTGACCCGCTACCGGCTGGTGCCGATGGACGTGAGCACGCCCACCTTCATGCGCGCCCCCGGCGAGGTCAGTGGGACGTTTGCGCTCGAGTGCGCGCTCGACGAGCTCGCCGCCGTGCTCGGCCAGGATCCCGTCGCGCTCCGTCTCGCCAACGAGGCCGCGCGCGACGAGCACGCGGACCGGCCCTTCTCGAGCCGCGCCTCCCGCGAGTGCTTCCGGATCGGGGCCGAGCGGTTCGGGTGGGTCCGGCGCGACCCTCGGCCGGCCTCGATGCGCGACGCGCAGGAGCGCCTGGTCGGCTACGGCTGCGCCTCGGCGACCTACCCGGTGTACCGGGAGGCGGCGAGCGCGCGCGTGCTCCTCCATCCGGACGGCTCCGCGGTGGTGTCCTCCGCGGCCAGTGACATGGGCCCGGGCACCTATACTTCCATGACCCAGGTTGCCGCTCACACGCTGGGCCTGCCCCTCGAGCGCGTGCGCTTCGAGCTGGGCGACAGCCGGCTGCCGCCCGCCCCCGTCCACGGCGGCTCGATCACGATGGCGAGCATCGGCTCCGCGGTCCAGGCCGCCTGCGCGGCCGCGCGGGAGGAGGCCTTCGCCCGCACCGGGACGCTCGACGGCGACCTGACCGTGGTGCTGCCGCGGCTCGACCGGCCGATCGAGGTCTCGCTGACCGCCGAGCCCTCCGAGGAAACCGAGCACTATTCCATGCACGCCTTCGGCGCGGTCTTCGCCGAGGTCACGGTGGATCCGGACTTGGGCACGGTTCGCGTCCCTCGCCTCGTGGCCGCGTACGGCGCCGGCCGCATCGTCAATCCGAAGCTGGCCCGCAGCCAGGCGCTGGGGGCCATGGTGATGGGCATCGGCATGGCGCTGACCGAGCGCGTGGTGGTGGATGCGCGCAGCGGTCGCGTGGTGAACGGAAGCCTCGGCGGCTACCTGGTCCCGGTCAACGCGGACGTGGCCGCCCTCGACGTGACCTTCGTCGAGGAGCAGGACCCCCACGTCAATCCGCTCGGCGTCAAGGGCGTGGCCGAGCTGACCCTGGTCGGGGTGCCCGCCGCGGTCGCCAACGCGGTCTATCACGCCACCGGCCGCCGGGTGCGCGAGCTGCCGATCACGGTCGAGCGGCTCCTGTAGCCGGGATCAGAACTCGATCCGGGCTCCCAGCTCCAGGACCCGGTCGGGCGGAACGCGGAAGAAGTCGGTGGCCGCGCTCGCGTTCCACGACATGAACGCAAACAGCCGCTTTCGCCAGCGCGCCATCCGCGCCGGCCCCACCGGCAGCAAGGTCGCGCGGCCGAGGAAGAACGTGGTCTCCTCGGGCACCGCGGTCATGCCCCGATCGCAGCAGCGCGCCACCACCCACTGCACGTCGGGCCGCTCCATGAATCCGTAGTGGGCCCGGACCCGCCAGAATCCCTGGCTCAGCGACTCGCTCTCCATTCGCCGGCCGTCCTCGACCTCCGGCACCGCTTCCGTGACGATGGATACCAGGATGACCTCCTCGTGCAAGACCTTGTTGTGGCGGAAGTGATGCACGAGGCTCGGCGGCGCCCCGTGCAGGGTCGGGGTGAGGAACACGGCGGTGCCCGACACCCGCGGTGGCTTCTGCTCCTCCACCTTCTCCAGAGTCGTCATGATCAGGTCGCTGCCGCGGTGCCAGGTCGTCATCACCAGGACGACGGCGGCCGACACCGCCAGCGGCACCCACCCGCCGGCCGCGATCTTGCCGACATTCGCCCCGAGGAGCGCGAGGTCCACCACGAGGAAGGCGAGGGTCAACGCGCCCGCCGACCACCACGGCCAGCGCCATCGGTAGCGGGCGATGGCGAAGAACAGGATGCTCGTGATGGCCATGGTGCCGGTGACGGCCACGCCGTACGCGCCGCCCAGGGCGGCGGACGACCGGAAGCCCGTCACCAGGAGCAGGCACCCCACCATCAGGGCCGCGTTCACCGCGGGGACGTAGACCTGCCCGAACTCGGAGCGGGAGGTGTGGACGATGGACATGCGCGGGAGGTACCGGAGGCTGATGCCCTGCTGGGTGAGCGAGAACACCCCGGAGATCAGCGCCTGCGAGGCCACCACCGTCGCGGCCGTCGCGATCGCGACCAGCGGGTAGAGCAGCGCGCGCGGAGCGAGCAGGTAGAACGGGCTCCCGATCGCCTCCGGCTGGGCGAGCACGAGCGCGCCCTGTCCGAAGTAGTTGAGGAGCAGCGCGGGAAACGCGAGGGCGAACCAGGCGAGGCGGATCGGCCGGCGGCCGAAGTGCCCGAGGTCCGCGTACAGGGCTTCCGCGCCAGTGACGGTCAACACCACCCCGCCCAGCACCAGGAAGGCCGCGGAGCCGTGCTCCCAGAAGAGCCGGAGGCCATGCCACGGGTTCAGCGCCAGCAGGATCGCCGGCCGGCGGGCGATCTCGACGGCCCCGAGCGCGCCGATGGTCACGAACCAGATCAGCATGACCGGCCCGAAGACGCCGCCGACCCGCGCGGTGCCGTAGTGCTGGAATCGGAAGAGGAGGAACAGCACCAGCAGGGCCATGGGCAGCACGTACGGGGCGAAGCCGGGCGCGGCCACCTCGAGGCCCTCGGTGGCGCTCAGGACCGAGATGGCGGGGGTGATGATGCCGTCGCCGTAGAGCAGCGCTGCGCCGAACAGGCCAAGGCCGACGAACAGGCGCCGGCTCGCGATGCGCGGGATCATCGCGAGCAATGCCATGATCCCACCCTGTCCCCGGTTGTCGAGGCGAATGATGACGGTGAGGTACTTGACGCTGACGATCAGGATCAGGGACCAGGCGATCAGGGACAGGACGCCGTGAACGGTCTCCGGCGTCGGCGGCAGACCGTAGACCGGCTTGAAGCACTCCCGGAACGCGTAGAGCGGGCTCGTCCCGATGTCGCCGTAGACCACGCCCAGGGCGGCCAGCGAGAGGGCCGCCAGCCGCCGTCCGCTCGGTGGCGCCTCCAGCCGCGAGGGCCTTCGCCGGCGCGTCCGACCATGGGCGGTCACGGCGTGACGATCACGACCGGGGTGGGCCCGGCTCCTCCAGCCCGACCGGCGTCGGCGGCCGGTAGCGGAGCAGGGCGCCCAGGCCCCCGCCCTGCTTCAGCAGCCGTCCGGCCGCATCGCCATGCAGGACCTCCACGCCGGCGGCCCGCTCCCGCGCCGAGACCATCGCCCGGTGGAAGAGATCGTGAACGGGCCGGGTCGGCGTGTCGCAGACCGGACACGTCACGAACGCCCCGGGATCGAGTCGCCCGCAGTTCGGGCATTCGATCCCGCCGAGGTGGACGCCGGCGGACACCACGAGCGTCTGCACCGCGTCGAACCAGAGGGCATCGAGCGTCGAGGCGACGCCGCAGGTCGCCCCCCCGCCGGCACCCGCCTTCTCGAGCAGCTCGTCGAGCAGCAGCTCCTCCCCCTCCCGCTCGAGACGGCGCTCGATCTGGAGCGCCGTCTCGAGAACTTCCGCGTCGGAGGCGAACATCTCGCCGGGGACCACCGCGGCCAGCCGTAGGCCGAGCACCCGAGGCAGGAGCCGCCGCAGCTCGCTCGTCGCCTCCGCGGGACCTGCCACGATCAGGCGATCGAAGCGCCGGCGCCGGAGCAGGTGGGCCAGGTGCTCCACGACCCGCTTGAGATGCCGGAAGACGTGGGCTTCGTGGTGGCGCTGGTAGTTGGCCTGCGAGAAGCCTCCCTGGTCGTGCCGGCCGGGCACGAAGTCCTTGAGGACATCCGTCTCCTCGATCTCCCCGGCGAAGACGACGAAGATGCGCGCCCGCTCCTTGTCGACCAGCGCCACGACGAAGCGCTCGTACTCGTCCAGCACGTCGAGCAGTGGGGCAACGTCCGACCGGGAGTCGAACGCGAGGTGGTCGTCGACGTCCACCGACAGGACGTGCGTCTGCCACAACCCACGCCGCGCGCACGAGAAGAGAGCCAGCCCCCTTCCCCGCGGATCCCAGCCCTCCAGCCAGGCCCGTACCCGGGCCGTCTCCTGCACGAAGGCCTCGCGCACCGGCCCCTCCAGGCGCTCGCGCGCGTCCCTCACCAGATCCTCGAAGGCGATCCGATACGACCGCCGGACCTGACGGGCCGGATCGAGGCCCAGGTAGACGCTCAGGACCGGCGTCCCGCCGCTGTCGAGACTCGCGAGCTCATCAACCGTCGCCGCGTCGAGCATGGGTGCGCGGACCTCAGGCGATGACCTTCTCGAGCCGCCGCGCGATCTCTTGCTTGGGCTGCACGCCCACGAGGCGATCGACCTCCCGCCCGTCCTTGATCACGAGCAGGGTCGGGATGCTGCGGAGGTTGAAGCGCGACGCGGTCTGTGGATTGTCGTCCACGTTGAGCTTCACCACGCGCAGACGGCCGGCCAGCTCCGCGGCCAGCTCGTCGATCACCGGCGCGATCA
>WNFL01006156.1_pt1 | contig 40483 bp, 64 predicted proteins | sample 5400361 | NCBI WGS metagenome assembly WNFL01 (sample SAMN13153351, study PRJNA577476) | soil metagenome | isolation source: 40 cm soil on Douglas fir-dominated hillslope | place: USA:California | collected 2013-09-17 | reverse complement strand
AAAAGAAGCCACACGACGGTGATGTGATTCTTTCAAAGGCTATCGGATTAAGCGTGGAGGAGATTGTTGCCCTTGCATATCCAGATTATCGCAAGATCATTCAGGCGTTCTGGAATTGCGTCGCCGATCCCCTCAAGGATGAGGGTGAGCCAAAAAACTCTCCAAGCGAATCTATTTCGCCGTAAAATTCAATGGAGGCATATCAAGAAAAGATAATTATCTCTTGATGCGCTGGCAAGTTGTGAAGATGACCCATTGGACGCTTGATTATGTAGATTCGCTGCCGGTGGGAGTTTTGTTTGAATTAATACAATTAGAGGATGGCCTGAACAAAGCCAGATCATAAATGCCGACCAAGGTAGCTTCACTTTATGCAGAAATAGGTGCACAGACACAAGGCTTTGAGGCAGGTGCCGCCAAAGTCAAAGGTGGCTTGTCATCTTTGGCTGGAATGCTACCGGGAAGTATTGCACAATTCGCAACTCTGACAGGTGCAGTTCTTACAGTTGGCGGGGCGTTAAAGAATGCCTTCGATTATTCGCAGAAGTACGCCCAGCAAGTGCGCGATCTATCTCTTATCTCCGGAACAGGCGCAGAAGAAACTTCAAAGTTTATTCAGGTCCTGGATGATTATCAATTATCAGCCGAGGATGCGACTCTTGCCACAAAGAAATTGAAGGATCAAGGACTTGTTCCAAGTATTGACACTCTTGCTAAATTAGCCGATGAATATAAGAAGATTCAAGATCCCGCGCAGAAGATGGTCTTTATTCAAGAGAATTTAGGTAGAGGCGGGGCCAAGTGGGTGAATGTTCTTAATCAATCAAGCGATGCCCTGCGCGCGAATGCCGCACAGACCGACAAGAACTTAATATTATCCGACAAGCAAATTGCCAATGCTGAGAAAGAAAGACTGGCAATTGATGCCTTAAGTGATACATACAATGGATGGAAGATAAAAGTAGGTTCCGCCATAGGTGAAGTTATCGTTAATGAGGAACGCTGGATCACTGCTTTGGATCAGGCCAGAAGCGCCAACGAAAACGCCGCCCCAGCTATCCAGGAATTTGCCGCTGCCGCTTTGATTCAAAAGGAAAACGCAATGGCCGCGGCTGATGCTATTCATGCTCACGCTGACGCATTGGATGGTATCCTGCCACCAGCCGCCGCTGCCACTGAGGCCATAGCCACATTGTTTGATAATCAATTTTTAAGTACTATCAATTCGCAATCCGATGCAACGAGAACATATAACGCCACTCTTGAGCAATTAGGACAGGAATTAAGGGACAGAAAAATAAATCACGAACAATTCGCGCAAGGGATAGAAGATGCCGCAAATGCTTATACTGATGCAGGAAATAAAATAATTTTCTCTCTGATTCAAATGTCTCTCGCGGCCGATGGATGGCAGGCCTCAGATACAGCGGCTATTCTTTCGGCTGGCGTTGCTTTAGGGCAGTTTAATCAACAACAAGCCAATACCGCGGCCAGTACGATAGCTAATGCGGAGGCCATGGCGCAAGCTCATGCGAACATGGCGGCAAACGTAGCGGCACAGACTCCAACAGCCCTGGCTGCTTTAGGTGCATTGGATCAAGAACTTATGACAGGAAAAATCACATCCGAGGATTACAAAGGTGCCGTACAGGGCCTTTATCAAGCTATTAGGCGACTGGATGGTTCTCACGCTGTGGCGAATATTGAAGTAATTATAACGACCACGGGAGGCGATCTTGGTGTTATATCTCACACGGCCAGTATTGGTAATCAAAAAGTAACCCGAAGGGCTGGCGGTGGACCTATCCCTGCATTCGGAACCTCGTCAGTGGTCGAGAATGGCAGTCCCGAAGTCCTCACGGTCGGTAATAAATCATGGGTGATGATGGGCAATCAAGGCGGCCAAGTCACAGCCTTAGATAAAGCCTCTGGTAAATCGGGTGGTTCTAGTGGCGGCATGAGTGAAGCCGATTATAGAACTATTGCAAAGATGTTCGCGGCGGAACTTCATAAGGTTATGGCATGACCGAATTATTCGATTCCATTAATTTCGAAGCTTATGTCATCGGTGCATGGGCTTCCATTAGTGCCGATGTTCTAATGACTCCGGAACCGACCTGGAATATGGGTATTATGGGAAATAGCCCCACTGACCGTGTGGGAGATCCTGAATATCTTAAATTCTCTCTTGATAATAGTGAGATGAATTCAGCTTTTCTTCAAGGCTACTACACGCCCGGACATGCCAATTGTAAACCGGGTTGGGATACTGGAATTGACATAAGACTTTATTTCGTATTCGAGGGCGAAATTTTTTATAAGTATTATGGAAAAATTATGCCATCTGGTATTAATGCAACAACAAGTATTTATGGACGTAGATCAGTCGCAGTAAGTTGTCATGGATTCATGGCGCAGGCCTCGGATCATGATTTTGCTTTGCCTACACTTCAAACAAATCTAAAGATAGGTGCCTCAGTTTCTGCACTTTTGACTAATATGCCCATCCAGCCATTAGCTACTTCTCTTACGACTGGTGGAGATACATTCCCAACGATGTTCGATACTGTTCAAAAGAGAACTACGGCTTTGGGTGAATTGCAGAAGATGGCGCAATCCGAATATGCCTATATCTACACAAAGGGTGATAAGACTGGCGGACAGACTCTCGTAGCTGAATCAAGAATTACACGTTCAGGCCTATCTAATTTCACGGCCCCCTCCGCTGACGATGTATCAACCTTGGTACAAAATGAAGATGGCGATCAATGCATTAATGAAGATACTTTGGAAGTGGACGCCATTAATGACGAAACACAGACAATAGACTTTTCAGGCCGGTCATTATTTGGAATGAAAGATCCTTCCTATGGAAAGAATATGTCAAATGAAGTTAAGGCCGTCACTACTCCTCGCAAAGTAGATGCGGTGGCCACGACAGTTTTATTTCAGACTCAGGAGAGAATCCTTGTCGCGGCCAATACCACCAAATCCAATTTCCGCGGTGACTATCGCGATCCGAATGGCGGCGCTTCCTATGTGAACGGAAAAGAAATGGTAACTCCTGTCTCAGGAACTGATTACACCATGTTCGCCAATTCAGACGGGACCGGGGCCAATTTAACAGCCAGTCTTGTCGTTACAGCGACTTATGGAACTGAGGCGGTTGAATATGATTTACAAAACACCGGCGGAACCGATGGCTATGTATTTCTTCAAGCCCGCGGTAAAGGTATTTATATTTACGATGAGGTCGCGGTAGTGGTAAGTGACACTACGAGTATTAATAAGCACGGCAAGCACTCTTTGAACTTCGATATGAAGTATCAAAACGACCCAGCCAAAGGTGAAGCTATTGCACAGATTATTTTAGGATACGAGAAAGACCCGAATCGAACAATCGAAGATTATCCCATGCTGGCAAATGTCGACAGTGATTCAATGATGGGTTTTTTATATGGTGAGCCTGGAGTGCGTTCAACCTTTACCGAACCGATGAACGCGATCAATGATAGCTATTTCATCATGGGCTATACCGCTAAAATCGTCGCTAATCTTTATGTCTTTTGGTCGCCCGTATTATTTATCGCAAGTCACACAGTTGGTTCAGGATCGTGGATTTGGGATGTGAGTCTATGGGACGTAAATACAACGTGGGGGTTTCCAGAATGATTTTATCTATAATCTATGGTTTTGGTAGATTTTCTTGCATTGCAATTATGGCAAAGTGGTTGAATGTTATTAATATTATTCGCACCGCCTTTGGAGAGAGGAATGATGTGATCCGCGACAAGCTTCTTCGCCTGTTTACAACAAAGACAAATATTTCCATATTTGTCGCAAAGGGCCTTAAATTCCACTTCAGTGAAATTGCCTCCAGCCTGAAGCTTGAGAGCACGCCGACGACGTTTGGAATTCATGGCGACTTCAGGATGTTCTTTTCTATATTTATAAATCTTTTTATATATCTCTTCTTGATTTTCGATATAATGTTGTCGTCTATGCATGCTAATCTTTTCTTTATTTTTGATGTTATATTCTTGTTTGTGCGCATTTATTTTATCTTTATTAACAGCATAAAAATTATGTTTTTTCTGTTTAATATCATCTTTGTGAGTATCACGATACCTTTTATGGCGCAGAACAATTTCGTTTTTGTTGGCAGCTGTATATTTCTTCAAATATCCACGATATTCTTCTTTGTGGGTAGCATAATACTTTCGCGCCCTTTCAGCGAGACAATTTTTACAATGCCTTCCTTTTCTTCCTGCTGGAAACTGATCCATCGGCTTTTCTTTCCCGCATGCCGAACAAATTTTAGTTATAATGTCCATATCGTTGCGCCTCCTATGCGCTTCGGTCAATTCCCCGGGCGCTTCAACGTCGCGGGGTGTTTATATTGTAACATGAGAGGAGATTAGCCATAGCCTTCAAATCCCCCACAACTCACACGCCTGTAACTAATACCATCGCCCCGGTAACTTGGGGAACGGAAGTAGTCGCGGATCTAGTCTGGCTTAACGCGGCTTTTCATTTCCCGCTATTTCCTAATTCATCTGGAATAGCGCCATCGTCTGTTATGAATGCAGCGGCTTTTTCGACCGTTCAAAGCGCGGCAGCAGGAACGCCGAAGCCTGAATTTCCTATTCTCTCCTTTGATGGTTCAACGGATGAGGGCAGGATATGGAGTGCGCGTGTCCCTCGTGGTTATGGCGGCACTTTAGTCCTCGCTGGGATGTGCTATTCGACTGGAACAACGGGAAGTGGAGTCTTTGTTGGACAGATAGCTGCTAATTCAGATGGTGATGTCGTTGGAACAGCTAAGGCTTATGCCGCGGCCAATGCAGGAACCTTTACTATTCCAACAACTGCCTATAACTGGAAGGCATTTAATATCACATTATCCACAGCCGATTCAATCGCGGCTGGGGATTGGTGTAATATTGCGGTATGGAGAAATGGAAGCGGCGCCGGGGATACAGTGAATGGAATTGATATTAACGTGACGTTATTGGATGCTTATTTTACGCTGGCGGCTTAAGGAATATATTCAACTTGGACTATTTCGCCCGGCCAACAATGTTTTCCATACTTTGGACAGAGTCTATCTTCTCCATCATGTATTGTCTTGGAGAAGTCCACAACTCGATATTCAGTATCGCTTTGAGGTTCAATCCAAATTACACCTTTGTCAACCGTATAAAAGGCAACAAATCTATGACCCATTTGATATTCAGGCCAATACACATGAACCTCGACTGCAATGAATCCAGATGGTCTGGCATCCCTGATCAGGGTGTCGGAGAATTGAATGCAGTTAAAATTCAAGAGATTATAAGTCAATTTATTTGTCTGATCTTCTCTCAGAAAGTTATAAACATCCTGACTGGTTTTTGTGTAGATAATCCTTGGAATAATTACCGAGGCCGCTACAGGGAAATTTACAGATTTGAGGGGAACACAGAACAGGCAAATCAAAAAAACAATCTTTTTCACAGGAGTTTCCTTTCTGTCATTATATACGATTTCACGCTCAGGAAGGTTGCAATATGACAGTACAATTTGGCGATGATGCAAGTCGTTTGATTTATCCTCCCGCTTCACAATGGAATAATCTTTCTACTTATTCCGTCATTCTATGGGTTAATTTTGATGGGTTTCAGGCATCGGGTTTTGATAACATATTGTTTGGCAAATGGGATGAGGCGTCAATTGCCACTGGATGGATATTCTCTTATTTTGGAAACGCTACAGGCTTATTATTAAGATTTAGAATTAAATTTTCGACAACAAACGGAATTTTTAATGTCAATTCTCTAACGTTGAACGCGGGTACGACCTATCAATTAGCGTTTACATATGACCAGACCTCAGTTAGTAATGTTCCCATTATATATGTGAACGGAGTGTCTCAAACAGTTTCTGTTTCCCAAGCCCCTGTAGGATCAGCGTCTGATAATTCCGCATATAATTTAGTATTGGGCTCAGCCTTTGGCGTAGAAGGTTTCTTCGGAAAAGCATTGGCGGTTGGACTTTATAATAGAATTCTTTCCGCACAGGAGATACTAGATGCCTATAACGGTAAACTCGCCATTCCAACTCTTCGCGGCCTTGTTCTTGCTCCTCGTCTTTGGGGAACTGCTGGCAATCCTGGAGATGGTGGACAAATCCTTGCGGCAAATACTATTTCAGATGCGATCACTGGCGCATTGGGAACAGCATCCGGGACACCGCTTTTTCGCCAGGATAATTATTTGACATTCTCAGAATGTTATTAGGAGTTTACAATGGCGCTTAAGAAGGATTCGAGTCTTACTGTAGCAACTTCTCTTTCAGCGGCGGAGTTTTTCCGTATTTGTTTTAATAAAACAGGTACGCCATCTTCGCAGATTGTTGGTTACAACACTCTTATGACCGAGTTAGTCACCGATATGTTAGGCGCGGTCGCGGTTGGTGATATTTTCTATGCCAATTCCGCGACAACAGTTGTACGTCTTGCAAAAAGCACAACGGGCTATCCTTTGGTAGCAGGAACCTCTCTTCCTCAATACGGTGGCTCTATCCTAGTGGATGGGACATTGAATGTCTCAGGCTTTGCGACTTTCAAAAATCCCGCAGAGACAGTTCAGACTTTATCAGATGCTGGTACGACTTCCTGGAATATGAATGGCGGTGCAGCAGCAGCGTGGACACTTGGTGCTTCGAGGACTATGGGAACACCTACAAATATTCGCGGCGGGGCCACCTATGTGTTAAAGGTAATACAAGGAGGAGGTACTTATGCAATAACCTGGCCTGGTGCGGTATTTAAATGGGCCGGGTCAATCACTCCGACACTTTCAGCCGCCAGCGCCGCAATAGATTTATATTCCTTCTACTCCCCCGACGGAACCGTGCTTTATGGCAGTTCATTAAAGGCGTTTGCATAATGCCTGGATTAAATTTTATTTATCCATCTTTATTTGCATCTTCTCTCACGAGGGGATGGGCGGATTCATACGATTCATTTACCAAGACAATGATCCATGCAAATGGCGCGGATGCCGCAACTGTAATTGGTGATGAGATGGGACATATTTGGACTGCCCAAGGAAATGCACAGATTGATACAGCACAATTCAAGTTTGGCGTTTCGTCCATGCTTTTTGACGGAACAGGAGATTATTACACATCACCAGATCACGCAGATTGGTTCATGTCAACGGGTGATTTTACAATTGAATGTTTTATACGAGAGAATAGTTTAGCAGCTTTAGATACAATATTTTCTCAGACAACAGATGCCACGAATAATGTTGTGTTGAATGTTTCAACAGCAGGAGTAATTACATTTACAATTACAGCTACCGTACCAGTCGTAACAATGGCAAGTGCATCTGGAGTGATAACAACAGGAACTTGGTATCACATTGCAGTCGTAAGAAGTAGTAACAATTGGAATATATATGTCAATGGAACTTCAGTTGCATCAACAACCGATTCAGATGCATGGGCAGATTATACAGGAACGTTTCAGATCGGAGCAAACGCTGGCGCTAGTGGCTTTAATGGCTGGATTGATGAATTTAGAATCTCAAAAGGTATCGCAAGATATACCGCCAACTTTACTGCACCTACTGTTGAATTTGGAATATACAATTATATTTTAGATGATAGTTTTACAAAATTATTATTACATTTCGATGGAGTGGCAGATGGCTCGCAGGCGTTTTACGATGAAGCGCAGAAAATATTACAGCCGAATGGGGATATACAATTAGATACAGCTCAAAGTAAATTCGGTGGGTATTCAGGATTGTTTGATGGTACAGGAGATTATCTTACCGGTACAGATAGCGCGGATTTTGATTTCGCGGCAGATTTTACAATTGATTTCTGGGTCAGGTTAAATGCTACAGGGGCTATAAAAAGTTTTTATGATGGAAGGGCTTCTGGGAGCGGATCAACCACATGCCCGCAAATACAAATATCGGCAGCAAATGTTATTATTTTTTCGGTCAATGGAGCAACTCAAATAACAGGAACAACCGCCTTGACAACAGGGGCCTGGTATCATATTGCGCTTGCCCGTTCAGGAACAAATACAAAACTTTTTCTAAACGGGACACAAGAAGGGTCTACATATACCCCCGATACAACAAGTTATATAAACGAAACCGCAGCTCCCGTAATAGGCGCGAATGGTAATACTAGGACGCTACAGAATTTCAATGGTTGGATAGATGAATTACGTGTTAGTAAAGGCATTGCCCGCTGGACAACCACTTTCACTCCGCCAACAAGTGCATATTCATAATGAGTACATTAAAGCTTTCTCGCAGAGAATCAGAAGTCATATTGTTGATCGCAAGTGGACTAACAGATGCACAGATAGCGGACAAGATGGGTGTATCTGTGAATGATGTCTATAAATACGGACTTTTTATTAGGCAAAAATTGGGGCTGTATAATAGATCGCAAATTGTGATTTATTGTTATGAAAATAGCTTGATCCCAGAAGATATGAACAAGGAATATAGACTATGACTTACGCCCGCCTTTTACATGACTTTCAGCGCGCTGATATGGAATTTAGGTCTCGTTCCAAGTCTCAATATTGGAACGGGAAATCTAATCCTCCCGAGACAGTTACATTATCAGATGAGTCTAAAAGATTATTTAAGGGGCATAAGATTCCCATTACACAAGAGTATAAAGATTTGCTTCTTAAAATTAATGGCAAGCGCGCTTATAAAGCCATCATGATTCCCGATGCTGGATGGATTAACTTTCCTCCCAATGCCGAGAGTCTTTCCTTCGGTGGAAATCTAATAGACATAGATAGAGTCGAGGGAGACTGGAATAGAATAAGGGCTCTATCTTTCACACAAGTCCCGCAGACTTCCTCCCCATTGGACTATTGGAATTATCCACAATATATACACAAATTCTGCGCGGTGAGAAAGCGCGGCGGGTTCTTGAAACTAGGCATAGGACTTGATGCTTATATTCCCCTGATGAAATATTCCGAGTTATGGATACATCGATCGAGGATAGAGAAGTTCCCGGAAATCCCGCCAGGCGGACTGGCAGTACAAGTTACGGCGCGCGGATCTCTCTTTGCCTCAGGAGATTTGCATGTTAGATTGCAACCTAATCCCTCGGGCTATGTCTTAGGGGCTTTGAATTATGGAGATATTGCTAATATAGTCAACTATCAATGTTCAGGCCCCGACGTTTGGGCACAAATTAACTGGGATAATCGATTCGGATTCATCTGTTTACAGCGACAAACAGGCTGGCGCATCGAATTTTTCACAAATTGGGTAATGAAGACCCAAGCGCCCCTTTAAGGTATAATTTAAGATATGGACTTAACCTCCCCTCTAATCCAGACGATCATTGGCGCGCTTATTGTGGCAGTATTAGGCCCAATTCTTTTACTGGCGCTTCAGCGGGCTTTTAGTAAGAGACAAGACACCGGAACATACGCACAGACTCTTCAAGGCTTATTGGATGAGTTGACGAATGATCTTAGGGCCGAGAAAGAAGCCACAAAGATCATGAGGGCGGAATACGATAAGAAGATAGCCGACTTATATTTAAAATATCAAGCATCGGAACAACGCCAAACCGGCCCTTTTGAATTGAAGGCGAAATTCGCCACCCTGCCAACACCGATTATATTAGAGGCAACTATCAAGATGGTGGATGCATAATGCCACTCATCATTTATCTTTGTATTGCAAGTTTTCTTCTTATACTGAATGATATGTGGCATAAGCGCCATCACAGGGATTAAGAGAGGCTGATTGCGTTATTGCGATAATTGTACTCGCCGTCATTGGCGGGCCAAGATTGACAAACGCACGGGAATACAAATAACTCATAGAAATGGACATAGGGTTTTCCTTTGCATTTTCTGTGGCCATCCACAAGAGGAAGAATCTCCACCCCTTCCCATTCCCGAACGAATAAAGGCAAACATCCTTTATATCGACATAGAAGTATCGAAATCAGTTTATTACAATTACGGCAAGCAAGTATATGGGGAATATCTAAATATCAAAAACCTCGTCAAAGAAAGATACATCATGAGTTGGTCAGCATCCTACATCGGGCAGGATCAAGTATGGTCTGAATGCATTAACTCAAAAGAGGCGAAGGATTGGAACGACTTTACCAACAGCCGGACAAATAGTGACGAGAGGATTATCAAGAAACTCCATAGCTTGATGAACGCCACTGACATTATCGCGGGGCACAATGTAAACAGATTTGATATAAAGCATTGTTTTGCACGTTTCCTATATTACGACCTCCCCCCCATAGTAAATAAAAAGACAATCGACACTCTTTTGATAGCCCGCCAGAAGTTCAAATTCGAGGATAATGGGCTGGATTATATCGCGCAAAGGCTGGGCTTCAGGCCGAAGGAAGCCATTACAAACGATGACTGGAACATGGCTCTGAAAGGAGACAAAGAAACTCTCAAAAGAATACAGGATTATAATATCGGTGACACGGTAGAGGGCAAACGCGTCCTTGAGAAACTCACTCCCTGGAGCGGCAAGAAGCCGCATTATGGTTCTCTTGTTGGATCACGTGAGGAACAAAACGCCTACGAAAAGCAGCAAGATAGCGATTTGCAAATCTTGCTTGATGAATTACAAGAATTGAAAGACATAGTATAGAAAGGATTTACGATGGTACTTCCCGACTTGAAGTTGATAAAGATAGTGGAAATGAACAAATCACCAAGGATGAAGATTTATATAGCTGGCCCATATTCCAAGGGAGACATTATTGCGAATGTTCAAATAGCAATCCATGAAGGCGATTACGTCTCAAACCTCGGACATGTTCCATACATTCCGCATCTTACGGCCTTCTGGCATTTGGTGAGGCAACATGAATATCAATTCTGGCTTGACTATGATATGGAGTGGTTGAGAGTCTGTGACGCGCTTCTCAGATTGCCAGGCGAGAGCTCAGGGGCCGATAAGGAAGTTATTGAGGCGCAAAGGCTGGGATTGATTATCTATCACTCAATATTCGATATACCGCGAATCGCATGACCTGCCCCATCGCAGTAGATCTCCAGGATAAACTCATCCGCGCTAAATCTAAATTCTCCAAGGCGAAACTGCGGGCAAAAATCCGAAAACATGCTAAAATTTGTGTAATATGTGACCCGCGCAATTCTGCGCAAAATAAGAAATAGGAGTAAATATGACCGACCTTGCAGTTGTTCTACTTGGTATCGTAGGGGTGATTCTCTCGCTGGTGTTCAAGTTCGTTCCCGCCGCGAAGGACTGGCTTGATAGTCAGTCGAACAAAGGCTTGACCATGCTGGCTATTGTTGTTGTAACAGCCGGGATCTACTTTGGACTGGCCTGTAGCCCCTACGCCGGACAATTCAATATTACTTTAGCTTGTAGCACCGACGGAGTATTCGATCTACTCAAGGCTTTGTTCGTGATCGCATCAGGCAATCAGCTTACCTATCTCTATACCAAAAGTTCGTAATAACAAACGGTTCTAAATATAAAAACCTCCGATCTTGAAATCGGAGGTTTTTGAGTTCCATGGGGTGTTACATGGCAGTTTGAAAAAATGTCCTAAAAACCGCCTTCACTAGAGGCTTTTTTGGCAAAACGTCTGGTAAAGCCTACCTCCTCGCCAAAGTGATCAATACCAATACGAGAAGTCCGAAGGCATAAGCCCATTCGTGATATTTAGAGGGGAACATTATTCCTCCCTAGATGTTACGAGGGCGATGGTGTATATGGACAATGAGATTATGCCGCAGAGAATTTTCAAATAGGCATTATGGAATGCCCATACCCCACACATGCCCCACCAGCCCGCATTCCAAACGATTAGATATTTCATTGTTATCTCTTTCTCTGCGTGTACCATAGCGCAGCCCGGTAATGATTAAATACCTATCTCTTCCACTTCGACAACGAACTCATCTAGCGCCTTTTGAGTCTCGGCGGTGAACTTGGTACGGTAGTTGCAGCCGGTTGAAAAATAGGCTGAACATCCGATGAAGTTTCTGACATTCTGCACCTCTCCACCCGGTATACGATCTGCGGTAGTCTTTACAATTAAAGGTGATGCACACTTCGGACACAAAGAATTGGGGACGGTTCGATTTGAGTATTCATTAACGAGGATCATGACTCCGCTTGCCTTTCTGCGTCAATCACATAAGGGAGGATTTCGGCCATATAGGCTTTGAGGTCCTCGATGGTTGTATTTTCGCGCTGAACATCAACTACCGGCACTTCTTGAGTCGTAGCCCGGGCGTAAAGCAGGCCCCATTCAATCCATAATTTATCGGGAATTGGAGAAGGGTTGCCGTACATCTCACCCATGAGTTCCTTTTCGGATCTGCGAGGCTTTGTTTCAGGCATTGGAATATTGGAATCGTCAGGCATCTCGGATGTATCGCCGTCAATGATTTCTTCCTGGCGAATGACGTTTTGAACTTGTGGAGAGAAGTTTCCCCAGCGCGAGACAATCAAACGAAGAACAGTCTTGCGGCGCATCTTGTCGCGTTCTTTGGACCATACGCCTTTCGGATTCTTGAAGCCGTTCGGATTGTATTTCTCTCCGTGGGCATCGCATTCCTCGTTCGTCATATACAGCCAGCGTTCAGTTCCATTCTTGGCTTTGAAGTAACCGCACCAACCAATTACTCCGCCGCCCTTAACCTTCAGAGACTCGTCAATATCCACCTTACCGGAGAAGCGATCAATCTTAACCACTTCCCCTTCAAAGACCTCAGCGACATTTGGCGGAATGGAATAATAATTGGTATTGACTGAAAGCTGAACTAAGCCGTGATAATCCACGATCAGAGTGGCTTGATTTCCGAACGGTACTAAATGCGCCTGATGCAACGCGGGATCAACCGACAACTTGAGAGAGGCTGCGCGCATGGCCTGAATCATGATTGACTTGGGAGTGCATTTCTGCAACCCTTCATTTGCTGAGACTGCTATCACAATGGCTTCAACATATGCCCGGCCATCTCGATCACCCAAGAGATTGATAAAGCGTTTCTGGACCTCGGCCATCGAAGCATAAGCACGAATTTTTCCAAGCGCTGTCTGGGAGGCTTCGTAGGCTTCGACTTGTTCAGCGCGTATACGGCTTTGTTCCTCGGGGGAAAGTAGGGCCATCTCTTCTTGTGCCTTCATGGATTCTTCGGGGGTAAATGTCATGCTAATTCTCCTTTTCAAAAATCATCTTTTTCTCTTCGTGCAGGATAGGCCCCCATTTAAACTCACCGGTTTTGATGAGGTTCAAGAGCTCTGCATGAGTAATTAGATTGCCCACCGGCAGAGTTCCTTTTCCTTCAGCCACTACCTTTTCAAGATATTCAATAATTGTCATTTGAGATCGGATTCCTTAAAAGTCCATAGCCCGCTTATCGTAGCATTCGGGGTTAGGCAATGATCTGAATATTTCTTCGTTTGTTCGTCAATGGGAAGTCTGACGATATACCTACCATCGTGATAGACGCCTTGAACTATGCCTTTGCCTTTAGGCGTGGTGACGGATTGATTAACTCGGAACATGTTATATCTCCCTTACTTTGAAACAACGGATGGTAAAAATTTCTTCGCGGCTCATTAGGATGTGACGCATCTCTAAATTGATAGAGATGTTCAACGCGTCGAAATCTTTAATGCCGAGGGCCTGCGCGCAATCCTCCCAGTCTGATAATGGATGGGCGCGGTAGAAATCGATGACTTGCTGTTCCTGTGTAGTGAGGGTATCTTGTAGAAATGTCATGCTATTTTTCTCCTTGTTTCCTTGAAATATGCCGACCGTGGAAACATCCCCAATTGCCAGGCGTGACCAAGCCGACACCCTATTAGTATATGCATTTACGAATATTACTCAATAGTACTTAAGTACTACTGGATTTTCTTGCCTTTCCTAGCGGATTGTCGTAATATAAGCGCGAAGGTGATTTCTCTTCTCCTCCTTCAAGCCTCGTCGTGTCAGCGGCTGCGGCAAAGCGGCGACGAGGCCCCAGGGAATAATTCATAGGAAAGTAGGAAACGATGGTGACTGATTTGAAAACCGTATATATCGCTTGGTTGAATGAACGACGCTTGGCCGGCATGGAACCTTTGTCAAGTGACGCACATATTCATATTGCGACTCTTATTGAGCGTTTTGAAGAAGCCCAGAAATCGGATATCAAAAAGGGCGTCTCTCAGATTAAAGAGGCAATGGTAAGAGGATTGCTGGACTAGGCATCCCCGGCCACAATAGGGCCGTATGCACACAGGGACTAGGTGAGAATCTGCTCCGCTCAGGATGGCAAACTCACAAACCGACTGAATGCCGACCTAGCCCTGTGTCCCACCTTAGTGAAAGGAAAAATAGAGAATGACAGACAATAAATTCGATCCTCCAAGAATTATGAGTGGTGACTATTCAGCCGATATGTGGAAAAGAATAAATTCGGCCAAGACAATCGCTGAACTCAGAATGGCCTTATATGTAGTTTGTTGCAGATTACAAGAATTAGAAAGCAGGATGATGAAACACTTAGAAGAAGCCCAGCCCAAAGACGGACGTTAACATTCATGGGCGTTGTGCGCGCGGCACAAGTAGAGGCGTTTGGTTGTTTAGAACAGGCACACAAATCTATTCTTAACGGTAGGTAACATATCTAAATCCTGCCCCATGACTTATGCAATATAAAGGAAATATAGAATGAAATATCAATGCCCTGTTTGTGGATGGGACGGACTCGACGATAATCCAGATCACCATACCTTTGAGATTTGTGCTTGTTGCGGTTGCGAATTTGGATATAGTGATGCAACTCTATATCCACAAGACCGTCCCGCAAGGCTGGAATTGTTACGAAAAGACTGGATAGAATATGGCATGAAGTTCTGGGCCGATCAATTTTCAGACCTAGCTAAATACAATAAAAAACCCGATAACTGGAATCCGAAAGAACAAGTAAACAGTCTAAAAAAAACGGATGTTAACACAGGCGATAACGCGGCCTAACAGCCGCTTACGCAGGAAGCAGAGAAAGGAAAGATGATGGACACAAATACACGATGTATTTTAGAAGATATTTACATTGCAATAAATCTAGAGGCTATAGTTTGCTGTACTTGCGATTCAGAAGTTGGCTGGAAGTGCGAGAGGTGTTTTGTAATTGATACACTCGAAAACGCTAAAAATCTTTATGTGTTGTCAGAAAACAAACTCTCAGAGACTAACGCCTTGCTGAAAGAATTGTATGATGCAATGGGGGCTTCTACTACAGAAATGTCTGCCCGCATCCGCGCCTACTTGGAAAGAGAGGAATGATGAAATATTTCTGTATAATTTGCTGGGAATGGTTTGATGAAGAACCACACACAGACGAAAGAACAGGAGGGGATTGCCATGCCGACTGTTGCGAAACTTGCGCCATATGAAAAATTTTTGAAAAATCACACAACAACCTGTGCGATTCATATATTCTCAGGTGATCGACATTGTTCATGTGGCAGGGACGAGGCAATAAAACGCATGGAAGCCCTTGCTGCCCGTCTCGCACAGGCAGAGGAGAAAACAAACTACGAATTGATTGAATTAGCGGTAAATATTATTTGGGAGTCTATTTTGATTTATATTCCTAATCCGCCATTTTCCAGAACAGTAATAGAACATGAAATTCGAGGAAGAATCATTCAGGCATGGCTCGCACAGAAAGAGGCACACATTGAACCGAAGTGAAATAGAGAACATGCCGGGATGGGAAGATTTGTTCAATGTGTTTGAGCTTATCAAAAAAGAGCGTTTCAAACAAAATGAGAAATGGGGCATCCAGGATCATGATAATTTCTCATGGCTTGCTATTCTGACCGAGGAAGTCGGCGAGGTAGCGCAGGCGGCTTTACATGATGTTTTCGGCGGTAAAGCCAAAGGTACGCTAGATATTGAACTCGTTCATGTTGTGGCCGTTGGTGTTCAATGGATGGAATGTCTACTGAGAAATCAACGCAAGTCGCCCCCTGATGCCTTCACACGAAAGGAAACGAAATGAAAGAAAACAGAAAGTGGAAATGTGAAAATTGCGATGAAATTACCCTAGAGAAGGATTTACTTGAGGCCGTCAATCCGTTCGACGCAGAACAAACTATAGATGGATGCCCAGTGTGTAAAGGAGTTTTCGGCTTCACTGAGATATGCGATGAACCCGACTGTGAACGTTATGCGAGTTGCGGATTTCCAACACCCAATGGCTATCGTCGAACTTGCGGGGATCACATGCGGGCTTATGAGAAAACCGTACCCCCGACACGAAAGGAATGAGACGATGAGTGACACCAAACCAATTTCAAATTTAGAATATCTAACAAAACAGGGATATGAAATCACTTTCGCTTACTCGGGATCGTACTTTTACATCTTGGCGATAAAGGATGATGAAAAGATGGGAAGTACAGGCGACTCGATGATGGAAGCTGTAGAACGGCTGACTAAATTGATTAAAGCGGCCTGACCCCCTTGCAATCACGCGGATGGACAGGGGTTGACATTTTGAAGTAGAACGCTATAATTGAACTTGCGGAAATTGATGAGACAGTAAAAGCCCCTTTGTGTGGCTTGTGCTGGCCTTTCTCATCGGCCACCGCAGGCGCAAGTCACATGAAGGAGCTTTTACTTTGCCACAAAGCACAGCGATAACCGAAATCAACCAGGCGGAAAAAGCCTTAGAGCGCGCATCGGATATTCACGAGATGATCAATCTCAGGGACCGCGCTTCGGCCATGCAGATCTTCGCAGATGCCCAGGGATTTCATGAGGCAGCACAAAAGGCAAAGGTATTTCAACTCAAAGCCGAACGCAAAGCCGGTAAGTGGCTATCAGAGAATATAAATCACAAGGGCGGAGATTCGGGCACGCAGTACCATGATGGTACCGCGCTACCGGAAGGAATAGACAAGCATGAAAGTAGCCGCTGGCAACTTGAATCTAAAGTACCGGATGAGGCATTCTCTCAATGGGTGGATTCTTGCTTGTCGAATGGTAAAGAGATAACAGCTTCAGGGCTTCAAAAACTGGCTAAAAATCCTCATGTGTCTTTCAATACAGGTGAAACAGAATGGTACACTCCGCCGATTTTCATTCATGCGGCAATTTCTGTTATGGGCGAGATTGACTTAGATCCGGCGTCTAATTCTATTGCAAACAAGATTATCGGCGCAAGGAAATATTACACCGAAGAAACCAATGGCCTTAATAAAAAGTGGACTGGACGGGTTTGGATGAATCCTCCATATAGTACGGCTTTGGTAACTCCATTCATTGATAAATTTGTGCAGTCATTCAACGACCATGACATATCAGAGGGTATAGTCTTAGTAAATAATGCCACGGAAACAGTCTGGTTTTCAAAGATAATCGAGATTGCTTGCGCTGTTTGTTTTCCTACTGGACGCATTAAGTTTATAAGCCCAGAGGGAGAATTAGGTTCGCCATTGCAAGGTCAAGCTATTATTTATACAGGTAAAAATATAGATAGATTTATAGAACATTTTGGAGGCTTCGGATGGATAGCGCGAATCGAGGCGTAATTAACTTCCGTGACCGCGCAAAGCAATTGCGAGATTTTTCAGGCCTTCAATTCGGAAAAATAACCCCAACCGATATAGACGGCCTGATTGAATATCACAATAAATGTTATGTGATTATCGAAACGAAATATATGGAAACCCCTATACCGGCAGGACAGAAACTAGCCCTCGAGCGGATGTGTGATGATTTACAGAAGGTCAAGCCTTGCATTGTAATTATTGCCCATCATGACGCGATGGACCCAAATCAAGATATAGACGTTGCGGCCTGTAAGGTAAGCGAAGGTCGATTCAAGGGTGAATGGAAAATGCCAAAATCCCCAAAGAATGTAAAGGAGGTTGTTACTAAATTCCTGAACACATTCGATAAATAACGCTAGGCGCTGCCTGGCGCCGAAGCTATAATTAAATATAAGGCAAACCTCCCTATGGGTGCGGCTGACCGCAACACAGGGCGGGAGTGGCGAACCGAAATTAGATCACATACCCTTACGGACAACGAAGGGCACGCCGAGAATAAACATCGACTAGATGTAAAATAGTACTGGCACCATACGAACGTTCCTAACGGCCTACGCGGAATAGATGCGTTTCAACAGGCGAAGCACTACGGGCTAATAGGAAGCACCACTAGCAAGCAATCGACAGCCATACGCCCAAAGGTGATGCGTGAAGTCAGCAAATTACAAGGCACCAACGCGTCAATCTCAAGCCTCCGCCCAAAGGTGGAGAGAAAGGAAAACAAGATGTTATGTCCGCATTGCCACAAAGAAATAGACGAAAAGCCGACGAATGAAGCAACAAGCTACAACGTAGATTTATTCCGAGGAGACTTTCACGAATATCCAGCACATTTATGGGATTATGCGGAATGCCTGCGCGACACCTGGCTGTTCTCACTTCCGGGAAAGCCTAAGAAGCGAGAGAAGAGTCAATACTCATTCTGGTGCGCCGCATTAGAGGATGTAAAACAAGCATGTGGAGAGAAAGGAGTTGCGGTAATAATCGCCCTCCACGCGGATTATGTAGAATATGCAAAGACTCATGGCGGAACATGGCCTCATACGGTGGCCGGTCCGCAGAGTTTAATCAATGTAGCACGAGGCAAAGCCGCCACGATGAGAGAAGAGATACCAAATCAAAAAGTCGTCATCCGAAGCAAAATAGATATACTTCGGGAAAGGTCGGAACATGAGTGATGTATTTGAATCACAAGCCATACTCAACCAAAAGAAGAAGATGCTTAACCTGCGCGACGATCAGACGGCGGATGAGTGGCTATCTCTGGCAAGGGAATATCAAGCCATCGATTCTCGCGGAAATTTCGCCTATTGCACAAAGAAAGCAATTGACTTAGGCGCGAAGATAGAACGCGCTGAAGCTGAAATAGAGGAACCGGATGTTCCAGACTGGACAGATATATAATGACTCAACAAATGACAGATATTCACCCCGCCGAATCACCCTTTAATACCATGAACGCATTTGATTTAGAAACGTGGATAATTCAATGGCGCAAGGATGGATGCCCAACAAAGAAAAATCCTGTTATCCATAAGACATTTCGATATTTGGAACCAGAAGAAGCTTACGAACAATATCGCGTCCGCAAACATAAAGAACGAATGGAAAGAATGGAAATTGAACTAACAAAAAGAGAGGTAAAGGATGCTAACTAATAAGCCCCTCACGCAATACCGCGTAATTGAAAACGCACACACCATTGGCTTATCCAATTCCCTAGATGTTCAAATATTCTTCCGCCCCTATATCTGGAAGTGGGAGGATAGACAAATGAAGGGCTATGTGAGACTCCCGGTAGCGCAGGGAAGTATCGATGTGCTTATGCCACTATTGGAGGAGGACGTAGAGGAAGTGATGTATTTTGCCCCTTGACAAGTTAGCTAACTTGCTGTAATATTAGGCTATTCAAGGAGAAAACATCATGACTATTTCACAAATCAAAGGAATGTTGAAATTTGCACGTAAGGCAGAAAAGGCTTATATCCGCTTCGGCAAGACTGAGAATGCCAAGCAGGCCCATGAACAACGCGTCCGTTTACTTGCAGAATTGAAAGCCTCCCGTGGCAAATAAGAAACTTCCCTTAACGTCCCGTGAGAAGCAAGCCAAACGATTAGCCACCCTCAACAAGGTGGCTAAATCCATGGGATATGAGTCTTGGAGAAAGTATGAAACTGCCATGATACGGAAAGCTGAGGGGAGGTGAGAATCCTTGTCGGTTGCGAAGAAAGCGGCAAGGTGCGTGATGCCTTTCTCAAGCTGGGCCATGAGGCATATTCAAACGATCTTGTTCCGGCCCGTAACGGAGGCCCGCACCTGCAAATGGATGTCAAAGAGGCGGTAATCAATTATGGGCCTTGGGATATTATCATCCTGCATTACGAATGTACCGAAATGGCCGTATGCGGCAATAAATGGTACGCGGAAGGAAAACCCGGCTATCAAGCACGACTCGCAACTTTGGAATGGGCCAATGACCTGTGGGGGTTGGCAAAGAAGTATGCCCGCATAGGCTGTGCATTTGAAAATCCCGCAAGCACTCTATGGACACGAATCGGAAAGCCTCAATATATCCAGCCTCATAACTTCGGGCACCGGGAGGTAAAGAAAACAGGCATAAAAACATATAATCTCCCGGCATTGGTTCACACCAACGAGGTTGGTCCGCCACCGCCACATGGAACACCTGAGCGTAAATCATGGGAAAGAGTGTGGCGCATGGCTAAATCGCCAACCCGTAAGCGCGATAGATCAGAAACCTATCAAGGTATAGCCGATGCTATGGCCTCCCAATGGGGTGACATATGCCCCTCCTGAATAAGCGCGCAGTTCCTAAGCCTCTTGCTGTCCGCAAGGAAAAGAAGAAGTCGGTGCCTAAGTCTAAGGCCGTTATGGTGAACTTCGATAAAGCAGCATTCGTTCGTCAAAGAGGTCCACTGTGTGAATGTGGCGAATGCCAGGAACGCGGAGAGGATGCCCACCATTGCCTTATTGGACGGATGAAGGATCACCCGGAATTGGACGTTCCAGAGAATCTGGTGCTGGTGAATCATTTTGAACACGTCCATTTGAGGAAATTCAATACCTTGGAATGGCGGAAGAAATTCTTTGCAATTCAATGTACGCGCTTCGGCGGCCAGCATATGAAGGAATGGCTGGAAAGTCTGCCCTTGAAATTACGATACAGAATCGACTTCATAAATTAGAAAGGAATAATCGCATGACTGAACGAACTGAAATTCAGGAAAAGAAACTTTCCATGATTCAAGAACAAGAAGCGAAGGGGATTGTCGTCTTTGAGAATCTTGAAGGAATTAGCGGTGCCCACATCTCAAAATTTATCAAGCAACCTGCCGATGGCATCCTCTACGATTTGAATCGCGACAAGGCGACTACCACCACATTGATGCGCGAACCGGGATGGGTGAATGATTATGCTGTAGCTGTTATTATTAATGCACTCAAGGCCAGAATTGATGAGTTAGAGAAGAAAGCAGGCGGTGATGCGTAAGATCGCAGAACATCTTAGCTTTTTCTTTATTGTCATCACTGTCTACCGCGTGGCCTTTTACATAGCCGATGCCCTTCATGTAGGTTTTATGGGCTGGCCCTTCTCTCTCGGCATAGCTGGAGGTGTCTATGTCAGCATGTATTACACTGGATTTAATGAAACTACTCAAAAGGCCGCAAAGGATGCTGCGCGTATGTTCCTCGCAGTAGATTTGATTTTCAATGAATTCGAGTTGATCCGCGATCTATCCGCTTCGCAATTGATTACCCCGAACAGCAATTTCCTTGGCATAGGTCCGGTTTGGCTTCGTTATGGAATGCAAATCACGGCCTTATTATTTGGCGCTATCCCGACTCTTGGGGTTGCCTATCTGGGAAGGCTTCAAGCCTCAGTAGACGAAGCATGGAAGGGCAAGCTAACAGCATGGCAACGCATCACCAAGGCAGTAGCTGGCCTATTCCAGAACGTGACAGGTGTTATAGCGGTTCGCATTGAAGTGGCTGCCCTGCGTTTATTACCAGATGCCCCTCCGCAATCTACAAATCTGACAACCGTTGATGGACAAGTGACTGAGAAAAAATGGGGCGAATTGTCAGCTGAAGATATTGCCTATATTTCTGCCAATGGTCGGAAGGCAATTCAAAGGCAACTCGGTGTCAGCAATGGCACGGCGGGCAACTGGAAGTCAAGAATCAAAAAAGGTGACAGGCCCTGGCAATCCATAAAAGAATTGCCAAAAATCGGATAATATGACATGGCAAAAAAGCCCTGCCTACCTATCAATGGAAAGACAAAAGCCTGCTTTACAAAACATGGCGCTGAATGGGCCTTGAAGAGAATTAAAGAACAAGGCGATCCACGGCACAAGGAATGCCGGGCCTATTGGTGCAAAGTCCATAAGTGCTACCATTTAACATCGCAGATATGATTCATAACATCATCGCCCAGTTATTTCTAATTCTCTATCTTTCAGCCTTCCTCCTCAACGAATGCACAGATAGAGGACTGGGATATAATCTACCAACACAAAGGAATGTGCCTATTATGTTGAATGGTGAGATACTGGCGAGATTGCCGAGAAAGGAGGACGTATGAAACTCCATGCCTTTCTGGCGGGCGCCTGCATAGCTACGGGATTACAACAATTCATAAGCGGACATATTGTTTCCGCATTAGTGGGCCTAGCGCTTTGTCTGCTCAATTTACTATATATGAATCTCGACACTCCAAAACGATAATGAAGCATATTATATTCCTCCTCTTACTGGTGATTACAAGCAATCCCATATTGCCTCCTAACCCATTAACTTGCGAGGAACATCTATTACTCATCGAGAAGGCAGAGAGACTAAAGCAATCAATCCCCGGCTTACCTCTGCCACATGAGCCTCCCATGATAAAGACTAAGGAAGGATGAAAGAGGGATATACTATAGGCTATGACAAAGAAAGAAAAGAAACCAGAAGAAAAACCCTTAACCCCCAAAGATAAAGCCGTATTGAATAGATATTTTCTGCACATGAATGGCACTCGTGCTTGGCTAGAGACACATCCTAAATCAGGATACGATTCGGCACGATCAAGCGTTGCTGAGTTCCTAGCAAAGCCTAACATTAGGGCCGAGGTAAATCGACGTATTGCGGTAGGACAAATGGCGGCTGATGAGGCCATCGCTTATCAATCAGATATAGCGCGTGGGGACATAGGTGAACTGATGGAGATAACATCGGTTGGGGGTTCATTGGACTTGAAATCCGCCAAGGACAAGGGACTTACGAAGCTGATAAAGAAGTTCAAGCAAAAGACAACCATTATTCAGGCCAAAACCAAAGATGGTGAGGACAAGGAAATCCATGAATTGGAACTCGAACTCTATGCCGCTGATGCAGCTCAAACAAATATATTGAAAATGGGCGGAAAATTGAAGGACGCGAACCTCACAATAAACGTAAAGCTGACGGATGATTAACGTCAATATCCCCAAGTCGGCCATTAATGACATATATATCCCGGAATTAGATAATCAAGCACGCATACAGATATACTTCGGAGGGGCTTCATCTGGTAAAAGCAAGTTCATTGTCGGCCAGAGAACCATTTACCATCTCTTGCAAGGCGGACATAATTATCTTATCTGCCGTCAGACTAAGACGTCCATTCGTGGATCAGTAGCTACAGAGGTGGCTAAAGTCATATCCGAGTGGGGATTGGATGACTTATTCAATATCAATAAAACAGATGGCACAGTGACTTGTAAGAACGGATACCAGGCAGTATTCGCGGGCTTGGATGACGTTGAAAAGCTTAAATCCATTGCCTTTAAAAAAGGTGTACTTACTGACATAATTGTGGAGGAAGCCACAGAGACAAACCAAAACTCCATAAAGCAATTGATGAAACGTCAAAGGGGGAAAGTGGAAGGTGATATAAGAAAGACAATTACCTTGCTGTTCAATCCGATATTCAAGAATCATTGGGTATTCAAGGCGTATTTCTCCGGCTTGGGTTGGGCGGATGGACAGACAGCTTATCACAGCGAGAGACTGACAGTTCTAAAAACCACTTATAAAGATAATCGCTTTCTCGAGAAAGACGATATTGCCGACCTCGAGAATGAGAGTGATCCATACTTTTTCAATGTCTACACCCTCGGCAATTGGGGTGTGCTTGGGAATGTCATTTTCACGAATTGGATAGTGGCTGATTTACTTGAGGATGGTGAATACAATCTACCATTAGAACAGCGAACGAACAAGCGCAATGGCGGCGACTTCGGTTTCTCGACTGACCCCGCGGCTATCATATCAAGCCATTATGACAAGAAGCACAAAACGATTTACATATTCGATGAGCTCTACGAATTAGGCTTAACAAATGATATACTGGCAGAGAGAGTAAAGAACATTATAGGGTCTGAACGAATAGTATTTGATAGTGCAGAACCAAAGGGGATTAAAGAATTAAGACAACACGGCGTTGAGGCAGCCGGCGCGAAGAAGGGCAAAGACTCAATCGTCCATGGTATCCAATGGCTACAGCAGCAAAGGATTATAATAGACAAGAAGTGCATTAATGCACAGAATGAATTTTCAACCTACAAATGGAAAGAGGATGCAGGCGGCGCGGTTGTGAGAAGTGGCGGACTTCCTGTCCCGGTGGATCGCAATAACCATTTGATTGACGCGACTCGTTATGCTTATGAAGATGACAGCGATTATATTGGCAAAGTGGAAGTAGTCGAAAATCCATTTTACAACTAGAGGCAGTATGGCTAATATCATTTCAACTTATTTCAATAACGTATTCAACGGCTTCGGTGACTGGCTGGGCCAACGAATAGCGCCCTATATCAATGACCAGATGGGGCAGGGATATAACATCCTGGGCCATTACTACTCAGGCAATCAGAGGAAGCAGCTTAGAACCAAGATAGATCCTGTGACTGGTTCGGTTACTGACGACAACATTACGATGAACTTCATCGGCCTGGCGGTCGATAGATCGGTGTCTCGTCTATATCGCGGGGGAATTAAATTCAAGTTACCAGAAGGAAGTACAGCCCAGCAAGAATATCTTGATACAGTGTGGGATTTGAATAAGAAAGAAATCATTCTCTATCAAGCCGGCCTGCATGGGGCAGTCTACGGAACTCCATACTTTAAGATACAACCCGAGGAATTGATTGATCCATATACTGGCAAGGAATATCCTCGCTTGGTAGCTATTGATCCCGAGGTCATTCGCATTAAGACTGACCCGCAGGATATGAACGAAGTTGAGATGTATGTCATTCAATATAAGATCGGACAAGTCTCTTATTGGGAGATAACCGTCCGGTCCGATGTGACGTACGGCTTTGATTCGGCGGGTAATGTAGTTGGGCAGTATAAGAACCCCAACGAGGAAACATCCGACAATGCAGTTACCTGGTTGGTAGATTACTGGGAACAAAGTGGAAGCCAGAGACAGAAGGTTGACTCTCAAGCCTGGCCCTATGACTTCCCTCCCATCATTCATTGGAAGAACTTACCATCCCTCAAATCCTGCTATGGTGATAGCGATATTGACGATGCTATTAATGTGCAGGATAAAGCCAACTTCGTCATGTCGAATACAGGCAAGATTATTAAGTTCCACGCCCATCCTGAGACTATCGGAACGGGATTAACTTTATCTGAAATGCAAGCCGTGCCAACCATGCCAGGTTCATTTCATGCCATCCCAAACAAAGACGCAAAAGTCTTCAATCTTGAGATGCAATCGGATCTCGCCTCATCCCGTTCCTTCGCGTTGGATATGCGGCAAGGAGTCTTTGATATATCGCGTGAGGTGGATATTTCCTCGATGGCAGATAAATTAGGTGCGTTGACAAACTTCGGCTTACAAATTCTATGGTCCGATGCAATCGATAAGAACGATACCAAACGTCAATTATATGGTGATGCGCTGAAGGAATTGAATCGCCGCCTCTTGGTGCTTGCTGGCAATGCGGCTGAGGCATCGAACCCGGGTGAGATTCAATGGGGCAATCCTCTGCCAGTGAATATTACTGAGGAAATCACAACCGACGAGAAAGCATTGAACTTAGGCATCGTTGATAAAGAGACGGTGGCCCAACGTTGGTTCATGCGTTATGGAAAATCATGGGAGGATATACAAAAGGCACTGGCTGATGAACAAGCTAAGGCCAATCAGAACAACGGCGACATAGGCGCACAGATACTTCGCAATTTCAATCAGGGCCAAGGCTTTAATCAAGCACGCGGGACAGCATTACAAGTACAAGGCACAGCTAGTGCCAGAATAGCACAAGCGAATGCAACTCCTCCAACTCGTTAAGCAACAGAAAGCTAATCTATTATCCAAAGACGCCTCAAACTTGGAGGCTATTAGCCATGCCTATCTGGTAATGTATGATCGCTTGCAAGGGGATATAGATGCATTAACTCTCGCGATTGAACAACTGGATAATCCTACTCAATCAGAAGTTGAATCGCTGCCGCAATATAAAAGACTGATAAGGCACGCGAACGAGGAACTGGACCGTTTCACCATCTATCTTGAAACTACGATCGGCGCGGTAGCCTTAGCCTCTATCGGTCAGGGAATTGGAGACTCAAGGCAACTTATTAATCTCGCAGATCCCGGCTTTATCGGACTGAATTCTTCCGTCATCCGACCGCTATTATCCTATCTCTCTCCCGATGGCCCGCTATATGCGCGACTTAAGTTAATTACGGATGGCACAGTTTCTAATGTGGTTCAATCCATTATTGACGGCGTATCACAGGGATTCAATCCTCGCAAAATCGCGTCCATGATCCAGGATGCCTTCGGTGGAGGACTCACCGATGCCCTTCGCAATACAAGGACAGTCCAGTTATATTCTTATCGCGATGCTTCGCGGGCTAATTACATGGCGTCTGATGGAATAGTAACTGGCTGGGTATGGTATGCAGAACTCGACGGTGATACTTGCGAAGCGTGCGCGGCAGAGCACGGCACCATCCATCCCCTTGATGAAACTCTCGACGGTCACTATAATTGTAGATGTGCGGCCATTCCTTATATTGAAGGAATTACAGGCGATATACCATCTGGCGAGGATTGGTTCAATGGATTATCTCCTGAAGAACAAGCCGCATTTCTCGGGCCCGGTAAGTACGACGCCTGGCAGCAAGGCAAGTTTGAGTTTAGCCAATTATCCAAGACCGTAGATTCTCAAGTCTATGGAACAATGACAGTCCCGGCCACGCTGGGAGAATTGATTGGTGAGTAATGGATGAATTATCTCAGGCTATTACCAAAATCCTTAATATCATTTCAGAAATGACAATCTATAAAATCAGGGAGGAAATCCATATTATCCCTAATAAAATCAGGATTGATGTTTGGATAACCAAGCCTAATGGTGAATCTCACATGGTAGAGCTTGAGATGAAGATGGATAATCCCGAGCTCTATGAGGAAGCCTTTCGCGAGAGAGACTCGCCAGATTCTTGAAGAAGCCAAGAGAATTGCGAAGGGAGAATGACATTATCCTTTGAGGACTTCGAGAAAGCTATAAAGGAATTATATAAGGCATCGGCGCACCCATCCCCATATCTAGCCGTGGTTCATCCTTCAATATGGAATGGATATTGGTACATCCACGAACGCTCTAAATTACTACGCTGGATTGGAAGAAAGCTACATTCACGTTTGATTTATTCATGGGGCCTACGCATCGAATGGATTACTGGCATGAAGGATTGGCCTGAATGGTTGGTAAAAGGTGAGTAGAGTTGCCCTCGTCACTGGCGGCACTCGCGGCATCGGCCTCGCCATGGTGCGTGAGTTACGATTGAACGATATTAAGGTAGCAGTAGTGGGGAGAGGGGACGCACCGAAAGGATGCGATTTGTTTATCAAGGCGGATTTGCGGAATGATTTATATCTACCTCATGGGAATATAGTGGAACGCGTGGCTGATAAGTTTGGGCGCATGGATATACTTGTTAATAACGCAGGTGCCCAACACCAAAACCCCGCAGGAAAGTATCTACACACAGAAATGAAAAACGCTATTGAGTTAATGGTGCTTGCCCCCTTTGAGTTATCAAAACAGGCCGCTAATATTATGTTTAATTCAGGCGGCCATATCGTCAATATCCTTTCAACAGCCGCCTTTCAAGGCGCGAGAAATATCGTCGGTTACGTCGCAGCGAAGCACGCATTACTCGGCCTCACGCGCGCGCTGGCTATCGAATGGGCGCCTCTTATCCACGTGAATGCTATCGCCCCAGGACTCACAGATACCGACATGGTGAAAGATATGGCCCCGGAACGCCGCAAGTTATTGGAAAGCATCACACCCTCTGGTAGATTTGGTAAGCCCGAGGAAGTGGCCGACGCCTTGATGTATCTTATCAACTCAACAAATGTATATGGACAAACCATCGTAGTCGATGGAGGATGGCTGGCAAAGAATGGGTAGGAAAGTATCTGATTTAATTGAAGTAACTACAGTGGAGGATGCTGACAAGATTATGATTTCGGGCGCGTCAGGATCCAAGGCCATTACTTGGTCTAGCATGGCAGACTCCTTTGATTTTGATGCCTTATGGGAAAAGATGTATATCAATGCTAAGAAAGTTATAATCTCTTGTTCTCATTGTGGTTCAGGGAACGCAATTACGAATGGCAATTGCTGTCAGTGTGGCGCACCCCTATGAGTAATAATGGCTGAGATAATCCAAGCCCGCGATCTCCGCGGCGAACGTAGAGAAAGATTGATCGATGTAGTACCATTGCCGGCACCATGGACTATCTTCATAGACACGGGTGATCCGTGCAATTACAAGTGTGAGTTCTGTCCGACTGGACACCCTGATTTACTGAAGCAATATGGGCGCAAGCCGACGTTTATGTCTTATGAATTATTCTGTAAGGTAGTGGATGATTTCAAAGGCTTCGGCAAGAAGGCCAAGCGCGCTAATCTCTATAAAGACGGTGAACCATTACTCAACAAACACTTTCCCGACATGGTGCGGTATATACGCGATGCCCAAATTACTGAAAGCATTTGGGTAAAGACGAACGGGCAACTACTCGGGCCTGAACTGAACAGCAAGCTAGTGGATTGCGGCCTGGATATGATCGGAGTCAGTGTCACAGGTATTAACTCACAGATGTTCTTTGATATCGCTAAAGTCCGCGTCGATTACGAGAAATATCGCGCGGGGGTATTAGACTTATACCAGCGAAGCCGCGGTACAAATACAAAAGTATCCACCAAGATTGCAGACGTAGGATTGACACAGGAACAGAAAGACAAATTCATTCAGGATTTCGGGGACAGATGTGACTATATAGCCATCGAGGGCTTGCATGGTTGGAGTACGTCTGAGGTATTTGATTTCAAGCTGGGAACAAATCAATCATTCGATGGCACACCGCGTCAAGAGAAGATTGCCTGTCCCTTGGTGCTTTACATGCTGGCCGTGAATAGCAATGGCGATGTGAGTATATGCAACGATGACGCCTTTCATCTTCACAAGCTGGGCAATGTGAAGGACGAGAGTATAATGGATATATGGCATGGTGAGAAATTGAAAGCCTTCCGCCTGATGCACCTTACTGGACACAAGCACGAGAACGCAGCCTGCAAGAACTGCGATTACATGCAGGCCCTGCCAGACAATATCGATGCAAACCGAGAAGAGTTTGTGGAAAGAATAAGGAATGGATAACTACCCAATAACAAATAAGTATATTTTGATTTCCCGAAAACTTGCTGAACAAATGAAAACGGGGCGCGAATGTGCTTATTGTGGTAATCCCAATGTTCAACATAATAATTATGGCGTTTTCTGTGCTGGCTGTGGTATAGAAAAAAGAAAAGAATTAGGACAATTCATGGGGATTCCGATTTACGATCTCGATGATGCGATTGCGTTGGCGAAAGAGAATCTTCTTTTTAGTTTCGCGGTGCCAAATGGCTAGACCCTGCCCTGTTTGCACTGGCGGCCCCACTTGGCGCAAAGAAATATTCTCAATGAATTATAAAACACCCGACCATTGGCCCCTGCCCGAGAAGATAACCTGGTACACATGTGATCGCTGCGGCATGATATTCGGGGATGGCGACTTCAATCAAGCCATGTTGGACGAATACTATACAAAGTATTATGGATATGGGGTAAGCAATTCAGACAATCAAGCGCGTCTAATGGAAGATGCCATAATGATAATGGGGCAGATAGAACATTGGCAAATATTTATAGATTTTGGAGGTGCTGGTGATGATGGATTAAGTATCATAGTGGATATGATGCATGAAGCTGGGCGAAAGAAATCCTATAACATCGGCCCATCCGATAAACTTCCTGATAACTGCGACATTATCTACGCCTCCCATGTCCTCGAACATATCTATGACTTACATAAGACGATGAAACAATTAACACAAGCCCTCGCGCCCGATGGCCTTCTAATTGTAGACGTACCTGACGCAACCGGCTTACTCAATCGTTGGAAGATGCCCATCTTGGACTTCAATACAAAGCATTTGAATCACTTCACACTTCGCAACCTTTTAGACTTGGGCAGGAGATACGGCCTCGAGGCCGTGATGATTAAGACCTACGAATTGGAATACGCCCCATGCTATCAGGTGCATTTCAAAAGGCTGGATGTGGCACAACAATCAAGCGACCATATATTGGAACATGAACACAGAATACTCCTTGCGCTTGGATTTATCACCCAGCCGATAAACATATGGGGAATGAGTGATATTGTGTGGCATATCTTATCTCTGGTAGATGAAGACTTCCAAGTGCTGAACTATATCGACAACGATCCTGCATATCGCGGACAAATCTATAATGGCAAGCCGGTATTGGAACGCCCAGATAACGACGCGCCGATAGTCATAATGGCACAAGGACAACGCCAAAGACTCATAGCCAATATTCGCGCCATGGGCGTGGAGAATGAGATAATCGAGATATGAGAGTCGCCGATGCAATTTTTGCCCGCCTGAAATCCGAAGTCAATCATGTATTCTATTTACCTGGTGGAGGCTGCGCCCCTCTTGTTGACGCGCTCGGGCAATCAGGGATTAACGCGGTATGTTGTCTCCATGAACAAGGCGCGGGCTTCGCGGCAGTCGGTTACGCCCAGCATCATGGCTTCGGTGTGTGTCTTGTGACTTCTGGACCTGGCGCTACAAACGCTATGACGCCATGCCTTGCCGCGTGGTCTGATTCGGTACCGGTATTATTTATCTCTGGGCAAGTGATGACGAAATGGATGGCATTGCCGGGAATGAGGACGCGCGGAACGCAGGAAGGGCCGACGATTGAGATGGTGCAGCCTATGACAAAGCATTGCTGGGGTTTCTATAACGAGGAAAGTTCATCGGATATTCTTTATACCTTGGATAGTTGCATTGAGATTGCCAGGGGAGGACGCCCCGGCCCGGTGTGGTTAGATATTCCTATGGACGTTCAGATGGCGGAACTATGAATAAGCCCGTTATCTTACTCGGAAATGGGGTAAGGAATAATCCCGCACTGATTGAACATCTTTGCAGTCTCAACATACCAATACTTACAACTTGGATGGCGGCGGATTTATTGCCAGAGGATAGTCCTGTCTTTTGTGGACGCCCCGGTATCTTCGGCCAACGCGCGGCTAACATCATTCAACAGAAAGCCACTCATCTTTATTGCTTCGGCGCACGATTAGATGGCGAACAAGTGGCATATGATTATGATAGATTCGCGCCGAATGCCGAGATATGGGTTTACGATGTGGACGCTGCGGAATTGAACAAGTTACCAGAAAGATTTTATACTATCGAAGCTGATGTCGCTAGGATTGGCGGCAACATAAACGCCGAGGATGGCAAATGGCTTGCATGGTGCAAAGCCTTATATAAATACTTCCGTCTTGAACTGGATGGAGAACAACGAGGTAAATATGTTAACCCATTTTATTTTCTACATTTGCTTAGTGATATGGCGGAGTCTGATGACGTATTTGCATTGGGTTCGTCTGGTAACGCTCCTACGACGTTTTACCAAGCGTTCAAAGTCAAACACGGACAACGTATATCTAATGTCTCCACTATCGGGGCGATGGGTGCAGATGTCCCAATGGCCCTCGGCGCGGCTCTCTCAACAGGACGACGAACAATCTGCATAACAGGTGATGGCGGCTTTCAGATGAACGCGCAAGAACTCGAAACTATCCGCCGCTTGCATTTGCCCATTATCTTCTTCGTGATGAATAACGGTGGTTACAATTCAATTCGCGTTGGACAACTGGCGAGGTTCGGACGAGTAACTGGCGCTAATCCCGCCTCGGGTTTTACGATGGCGAGTATTGAGAAGCTGGCCGATTGCTATGGATTTATGTATATGAAATTGGATAGACATAACTTATCCGATTTTCAGAAATGCTTTACTGCGACTCCGTTAATTGTAGAGGTGATGGTAGATCCTGAATGGCAGCAACTCCCGCGCGTAATGGCTTCAGGTGATCCGGGGAATTTAGTAATAGACAATATGGAAGATATGAGTCCTAAGATACCGGAACTTGCGGCATTGATGGATAAAGAAGATATAGGCTGGTTCGATTGGGCGAGGCTTCAATGATTGTCCCCATCAGTGGCCAGGTTACCGGCTGGCAAGAAGCCCTCAACGTCATGCGCGTCGCAGTCGGCAAGCATTATGGCGGCGGCGAATACACGCGTAGATTTGAGAAGGACTTCGCACATTACATGGGCGCGCGTCATGCCATCCTTTGTAATAGCGGATCATCTGCAAATCTATTAGCTCTCGCCGCGTTGGAGTTGCCGAAAGGTAGTGAGGTACTTACAACTGCCGTGAACTTTCCAACAACGGTTAATGCTATCTTCCAGCTTGGACTTAAGCCCGTGTTTATAGATAGCAACTCAAAGACGCTTAATGCCTCTGCAATTGATGTAATGGCTGGTTTTGGACAAAAACCCGCCGCTGCTATCTTCGCGCACACTCTCGGCAATCCTATGCATATTCCATTTACTGAAGTTCCAGTCATCGAGGATTGCTGTGACGCGGTAGGCTCGACTGAATTTGGGAATATGGTTGGGCAGTGCGGTATAACCTCGACTGTTTCCTTCTATCCTGCACACCATATGACTATGGGCGAAGGTGGCGCAGTATTAACAGACTCGCCGCGAATGAAGAAAGTTATCGAATCATTCCGTGACTGGGGCCGCGATTGCTGGTGCGAACCCGGTGAAGATAATGCATGTGGAACGAGGTTCAAAGGCGACTATGATCACAAATACACTTATTCTAGAGTTGGTTACAACCTCAAGGCGACGGATCTACAAGCTGCCGTGGGCTTGGCTCAATTATCTAGATTGGATGGTTTTATCAAGAGACGTATTGAAAACTGGACATATCTCAGGGAAAATCTTGAGGGGTTGCCGATTGAGTTTGTGGATGCTGCTCCCAACTCTCAGCCCTCCTGGTTTGGTTTTGCGTTTCTTACACCTGACAGAAATAAACTTGCTAACTACCTCGATAAGCGAGGAGTAGCCAACCGCCCAATCATGGGAGGAAACCTTCTGAGACAGCCTGCTTATAAGAACTTCCGCGAGGGCGATGATTATCGCGTCATTGGCAATTTGGACGGCGCGAATAAGATCCATGAACAAGGAATATGGGTTGGCGTATTTCCTGGGATTACCGATGTGATGAGAGAATATCAAGTCAAGACAATTCGGAGTTACTTTGGATAAGGTAATGATTACCGGGGGCACAGGCTTTTGTGGATACTGGATAACCAAAACTGCGCCGCCTGAATTTGCGGTATTTCCTCTTTCGCGCTTGGATTATCAGGGCCAACTCTATACCGACTGGAAATATATTATTCATCTTGCACCTATAGCCCCCACGCGTATTCTTGATATAGCGAAGAAGTGCGGCGCAAGAGTCTTGTATGCCTCATCAGGAATTGTCTATCATTCGGAGAACGATACGCAATATCGCCAAGACAAAATAGCTTGGGAGAAAGAATGTCTAGCTAGTGGAGTGGATGTTGTAATTGCGCGGCTATTTACATTCTTCGGCAGTCGATTAGATAAATTTAAGGCCTTTACCACCTTTACATTGGCCGCAAGAAATAATCAACCCCTCGTAATATCTGGTGATGGCAATACTATCAGAACCTATATGCATGGGCGCGATATGGGCAGAATTATATGGGCCATTCTTCTACATGGCGAACGTGGCGAATCGTATGATGTGGGAAGCGATGATCCCATAACAATGTTGGAACTTGCCGAAAAGATTATCAAACGCGAAGCTTCAAAGTCTGAAATCATCATCGAGAACGGTAAGGATGCCATGCCTTATTATATCCCTGAGAATACGGAAAAGACAAAACTATTACTTGACAAAATGAAATAGTGTTATACTCGGGCTAATCGAATATAACGTTGCGTCACTTGTGCGCCAGAACCTTAATCGGAACTGGCGCACTTTTTTTTGTTCATATCTAAGATTGGAGAGAACATGGCAACACCTGAAGAAATCGCAGCGGCTGAAGCAGCCAAGGCGAAAGAGGATGAAGCCGCGAAGATCGCAGCCGAGGCCAAAGCAAAGGCAGACGAAGAGGCCAAAAAGGCCGCCGAGGAAGTCTTTGACAAAGATCGTGCAATGGCAACAATCAAGGCGCAGCGCGCTGAGAATGCCGATCTGAAGAAGAACCAAAAAGAACTGGAACGATTGCAGGCAGAAGAAAGGAAACGCGCTGATGCCGATTTGTCAGAGACAGAACGGCTGAAAAAGGCCAATGCTGAACTGGAAGCGGAGAACGCCAAAGTAAAAGCAGACAACCTTCGCCGCGACGTTATAGCGGAGGTCGGACTCCCGGCTACTTTCACGGATCGCCTAAAAGGTATAACCCGCGAAGAACTAATGGCTGATGCGACCGACCTGCTTAAGACAATGCCGCAATTGAAGATCGTTCCGAAATTGAAATCCACCAATCCGCCAGGTCCTGATACTTCAGAGACTGATGCCCAGAGGCGCGAACGTATTCTCGGAAAGCCGATTAACCCGTTTGATATTGAAACAATTAAGGCTAATGGTGGCGGTGTGATCTGGAATGTCCCCAAAGATAGTGGGGGCAAATAAAAACAAGGAGAAATACTTATGGCTTCCCTTAATCCTGAGAGTGATATCTCAGCGTTCGTAAACACGATTTTTGAAGGCGCACTATTGATTGCGCGTGATCAGAATATAATGACACAGCTGGTGACGGTCTTTGGTGAACGCACCGGACTGGCTCCCCGTCAGAACTCACAATATGGCGGTGCGACCATTAATACAATTGCAGAGACTGATGATCTGGTTGGTCAAGCTTTTACACCAGCAAGTATCGCCACCCTGACTCCTACCGAGGCGGGCGCGCAATACTTCCTAACCGATTCCCGTGTCGAATCAGATCCGTTCAGTGTCCGAAGCGATGCCCAGCAAGACCTTGGCGAAGCGGTTGGAACCAAAATCGACGTGGATCTTTGCGGTGTCTTTTCATCCTTCACCGGTGGAACCGTCGGTGCCGCAGCTGGTACCACAGTTATCACTTGGGGGCATGTCTTTGCGGCTGAAGCAATTCTCCGCAATCAAAAGGCTCCCTATCCCTATGCCTGTGTATTGCATCCCTATCAATGGCAACCTCTTGCCAAAGCTGCTTCCGTGGCTTCTTCGGGCCGTACGAATGCTGCCGATTCGTTGATGGAGGCGGTTAATTCCAGCTTCTTCGTCAAACAAGCTGGTGGTATTAGCATCTTCGTGAGTGCTAATATCGCAAACACAGCCGCGACCACGACTCACGCGGGCATGTTCTCGCGTGCTGCTATCGGTTGGGATATTCGTCGGGCTCCCCGTTTGGAACCCCAGCGCGATGCTTCTCGCCGCGGTTGGGAATTGAATATGTCCACTGTCTACGCTGCTGCGAAGTGGCGCCCTCTCTTTGGTGTGGATATGCTCTTTGATGCCACAGCCCCGAGCTCTTAAGGAGATTGAACAATGGATAACGATATTAATATCACGACCGTCCCTGTCGGGGCAGTTGGTACAGCGAATCGCACTCTGTTTCGTGTTCCATCAGGCTTCGGTGGAATTACCCTGCTTAATGCCTGGCTGGTGGCTGGTGCTGCGGCCACGGTTGTAAGTCAGTTGGTGAATTGTGGTACTGCACTTGGTACTGCGGTTTCATCCGTGATCGGAACTCTGACAGATGGCACGCTTGTTGCAAATGTCCGTAAGCCCATGTCGATTACCACGGCTTATCAAGCCGCAGGAACCTGGTTGGGCTTCAACGGTATCACAGGAATCACTGATACCGTGACCTCGGTGATCATCGAATTCAAATACGGCAAATAAACGTAAACGGGAGGGTATAAAACCCTCCCGTTTTCAGAAAGCGCAATGGATGCGTCTCTCTTTTCTATCGAACGCCCCGTGGGCCACGACAGGCTACGGAAGTCAATTAAAACTTATTCTTCCGCACCTTAAAAATTTGGGTCATTCCCTGGCAGTTCAGGCATTTTATGGACACGCCGGATCGCCCATCGAATACAATGGCGTTGCCATTTATGGGGTAGTTGCCCACCCTTTCGGTCAGGATATTATGCGCGCGCACGCGGATAATTTCAAAGCCGATGTAATCATTTCCAATATGGATGCATGGGTGGTTGAACCTCAGATGATGTTTGATCAGAAATGGGTAGCCTGGTTCCCGATTGATAGCGAACCTATTCCCCCTCTTGTAGCTGATAAAGTCCGTCAGGCGTTTCATAGAATCGTCTGGACAGAATTTGCCAAGAAGGAGATGGATAAGATCGGGCTTGACTATGATTACATCCCTTATGGAATTGACACCGAGGTCTTTAAGCCGATGGACAGAAAGGAAGCCCGTGAAATTGCACATATGCCGCAAGACAAATTTATTGTCGGTATGGTGGCGATGAACAAAGGCTATCCCCCCCGAAAGGCGTTCTATCAGAATATCGAAGCATTCAAAAAGCTGCATGATAAACATCCCGATACCATGTTGTATCTTCATACCATGGACGGCACACGACCGAACGGCGAATCAATTGACTTGATAACCTATTGTCAGTTTTTAGGACTGAAAATTGGCGAGGATGTTATTTTTGCAGAACAATATTCCTACGTCAACGGATATCCTGAAATCGCAATGGTGACACTCTACAATTGCTTCGACGTTCACCTACTTGTAAGTATGGGCGAGGGATTTGGTATGCCGCAACTCGAAGCGCAGGCTTGTGGAACTCCGGTGATCTGCGGAGATTGGACCACCATGCCCGAACTTTGCTTCAGTGGTTGGAAAGTAGACAAGAAGGATTCGACTCCATTCTTCACCCTTCAAAATACCTATCAATTCCTGCCGCGCGTGGATGCTATTTTTGATAAGCTCGAACAGGCCTATCAAATGCAAGGCAATAAGGATTACTCAGATCGCGCGCGCAAAGGTGCCTTGAAATACGATATTCGCAAGATTGTCGAAAAGCATTGGGTGCCGGTCCTGGCGAACATTCAAAAGAAGATCGAGGAATTGCCTGCCAATACAAACCTGGCGCAGAATTTACAGGTGCTTCGATGAACAACGCCATATTGATTCAACAAGCATGGACTGGTGATGTTGGCGGACTCGGTGACTATTTACCTATGTTGGAACTGACAAAAGAAAGAAACAAAGCCTACTGTGAAAAATGGGGCTTTGATTTTCTTCCATTCGTTGGAACGATTGACCCGAAGTATTCAAATGTTCGTCAAGGCGGCTGGGTGAAGATCGAACTTATTCTTCAGGCCCTGCAAAAGCAATATCAATATATTGTGTGGCTTGACCCCGATACTTTGATTAAAGATTTAATGACTGATTTACGCGAAGGTTGTCCTGATGGAATAGGCGCCTGCTGGCATCGAATCCCACAACTCAATCATTGGAACGTCGGTGCGCTTTATCTACAAAACGATGTTGGTGTACAGAAGTTCTGCGAGGATTGGCTTAACTCTTTTCCCGGTCAACCTCAATGGATGGAACAAGGCGAGTTTAATCGCCTGGCAATGCAAGGCGAGGTAGTTCAAACGATTTCGGATCGCTGGAACTCAACAATCAATTACTCAATGGTGCCTGATGCGGTGGTACTTGGATATCACGGTAATGGTAACGCAGGACAACGACTTGAAATGATGAAAGAAACTTTAGCGAAATTGGAGGCGAAATGACACTGCAAGAACAATTAATAACCGAGTTGCTAGATCCTCGTTTCGCCCTGACCGCGCGCGAGGTTGCCGCGGCAGAAGAGATTAAATTTCTACGATCTCAAATTACGAATGGCGCAACTGAAAGTTGGAACGCGTCTACTCCCCCACAGAAGGCCGACATGGACGCAAAGGGCAAGCGTGAGGATAAAGGTAAATAATGGCCCGTAGCGGAATGACGGCTATTCTTGAAGAACTGCGTGGCATGGTTGAGGCCGGTACTGCCGATTACACCATGGGTACAACTGTCTATTGGACAGATAACGCGCTTCAGGACGTGCTTGATATTAATAGAATCGACATTGTCCATGGGCCTCTGGTTCCTAATCCTATTATTGTAGGAGGGACAGTCCCCTCCCCCACAATCCGATATCCTTATTATTCATTCCTTCAATACGTTTCGCCTTTCGGCGGATTCTTTGAGAACACTTCGGGTGGTACATCTATCTTTTATTTACAAGACGGGACAGGGGCCACTCTCGGAACTTCCCTTTGGAATGCAGACTACCGGCGCGGGATTGTTAATTTTGTCTCTGATACTTTGGGAACAGCGATTTATTTAACCGCGAGTCGATACGACATGAATGCCGCGGCTTCAAATATCTGGCGCAAGAAAGCCTCACATTACGCGCCTTCCTCTTTCGATTTCTCTACTGATAATCATTCAATCAGACGCGCGCAGGTTTATGATCACGCTATTAATATGGCCGAAATCTTTGAGGGTAAGTCTGGTAATGCAATGCAAACAGTGGATAGGTTCAGGAGTGATATGTAATGGGCCTGACTCTTGGTGAACTCACAGGGATGCGTGAGGCCATTGCCTTATTACTTCCTGATACTTGTTCCATTTTACAGATGGTTCAATCTCAGGACGGAGAAGGTAATATAACCTCGGTTGGTTCGGCCATTGCCACGGCAATTCCTTGTCGAGTGGATAGTTGGCATCGAGGCTATTTGGCAGTCTCGGGCGCAGCTATCGAACCTTTCTCAAGATATACGATCTCCATGGCCTATAACCAGTCCGTGAATGAGGCTAATAAGATCAAAGTCGGTAATGATGTTTATCGCGTGACCGGAGTAAACACAGATCAATCATGGAAAGCCGTTCTTCGCGTTGACGTGGAGAGAGAAATATAATGGCATCAATTGCTAAAATCGCTGGACACGGCGCAGTATTAGACACCTCAATCCTTGACAGAATCACCGCTAATATCAGACCGGGCGCGCGAAGGATTGTAAATACTTACGGATTAGCCATCGCGTCAGAGGCCGCGCAGAATGCCCCGATAGATACAGGTGCCCTTCGCAGTTCTATCCTGGCCGAATCTAAAATGACCGATGATATGACGTTCACAGTCCAGGACGGTGTAGAGTATGGTGTCTATCAGGAATTTGGTACCTCAAGAATGGCCGCACATCCTTTTCTAATTCCTGCTATTGAATCTTGGGCCGAGAGATTTCAACAAGCCTTCGCGGAGTTATTCAAGTGAAATGGTTGAATGCCGCAATCTATTCACGATTAACCGCGGCGACTGCTTTAACAAATCTACTGGCAGGCGGAAACATAGGGACTTCTATCTTCCCCTTAAAAGCACCTGCCAATGCACAAATGCCTTATATTGTCTACAATATCCAAGGCGGCGGTGATGAAAATATGTCCCGCAATCGCACAAAGAATTTGCTTGTTTATGTGAGAGGATATGGAACGGTTAATGCTTTAGCTGGTTCGATTGACGCACAGATAGACTCTGCTTTACATCTTGTTCCTTTTTCAAATGTGACCGGCTGGACAAGCATCTGGCTGGCAAGAGAACAAGATGTTGAACTAGTGGAAAACCCGCCTACAGGTAATCAGGTATTTACAAACGGCGGTATTTATCGAGCACGTTTTGCTTAGTCAATAAAAGGAGTAACAAATGGCAGAATTAATTGCAGGTCCAACGATGGTTCTACAATGGATTTCCACATACGGTACGATTTCACTTGCTGGTGATTATCGTACTTGTACCTGGAGTCCGGTTGTGGATTATGTCGAAACTCAAGCCGGTTCAGATACTCATAAGAGTCGATTAACCGCATTGAAAGACGCCACAGCTTCAGTAACTCTTGTGGCAAAAAGAAGCCACACGACGGTGATGTGATTCTTTCAAAGGCTATCGGATTAAGCGTGGAGGAGATTGTTGCCCTTGCATATCCAGATTATCGCAAGATCACCTTCCCATGCTTTGCTGATGGCGCAAGCTATGAACATCCCTATGCGGATATCTTAGCAATCTCCTGCGGCTTTACTGGAAATGGCGCTCATACCGACGGTGCTTATTAAAGAAAGCAGAGACAATGAAGGTAATTCTTAAAGACAAAAGAGAGATAACAATCGACCTCTATGCTATAAATGTCGCTGAAATGCGGCAACTCGACGACACAAAAAAGAAGCCACACGACGGTGATGTGATTCTTTCAAAGGCTATCGGATTAAGCGTGGAGGAGATTGTTGCCCTTGCATATCCAGATTATCGCAAGATCA